>OJWB01000001.1_pt1 | contig 267152 bp, 249 predicted proteins | sample 1600321 | NCBI WGS metagenome assembly OJWB01 (sample SAMN04436905, study PRJEB24849) | human gut metagenome | biome: human gut; feature: NICU; material: stool | host: Homo sapiens | place: USA: Saint Louis, MO | collected 2012-04-01
CGGACCGCTACGGGCGCGTCAAGGTGAAGTTCCACTGGGACCGGCTGGCGAAGGGAGACGACACCAGCTCGTGCTGGGTGCGGGTGTCGAGCGCGTGGGCGGGCCAGGGGTTCGGCGGGGTGCAGATACCGCGGGTGGGCGACGAGGTGGTGATAGACTTCATCAACGGCGACCCGGACCGTCCGCTGGTAACGGGCCGGGTGTACAACGAGGCGAGCATGCCGCCGTGGGCGCTGCCGGGTGATGCTACGCGTATGGGATTTATGACGCGGGGTAAGGGTGGCAATAAAGATAATGCCAGCTATTTGTTTTTTGAAGATAAGGCTGGCCAGGAGTCCGTAGACCTGCATTCGGAAAAGGATATGAATGTCTCTGTTGAAGGATGCCATAACGAAGTGGTTTACCAGCATACAATGTATGCTCATAAAAATACCCGAACAACGACTGTTGAAGGGCATGATGCGCAGACTTACAATGCAGGACAAAGTATTTCTATTACAGCTAAAGGTCGGAATGAGACTATTGTTGATAATGAAAACAAATCTGTAACTGGTTACTCAAATAATAGTTATACCAGCAACGTTATAATTAAAACTGATGAAACGGTGAGTACTCAGGCATCGTCAAGGATTATGTATGAAGCACCAGATATTATATTTGGTCAGGTAATTGACTCATCGGGGCTAACTTCGGAAACTAAGCCCCTACCTTTTGATATTAAAAAAACATCTGCACCAATAATTGCTGCGAAAGATACAGTGTTAACTGCTACGGATTATCTCGCAGCAGCATCATCTGATGCTATTAGTGCTGCTACACGAGCGACTTATAAAAAAGGTGTAGTAACGTATATACAGGGAATAGATAAACTGACAGTAGATAACAATCAACTTGTAAATATCAATGGTAACGTTGCCAGAAGTATAGCAGGTAAACTCAATGAAAATATTCAAGGCGGCGTATCTATATCTTCGCCAAATAACATAACCATTAAGAGTGACTCTAAAGTTGAAGTGCTTTCCCCTGGAGAGTACTTTGAATATAAAAATGCTTCTGCAAGCATTAAATTGAACGACATCTCAATGAACATGACATCTATCGGGATGACGCCGGTTTTAGGTGTGTCAGTCAGTGGGCTTAAAATTGAAAATAAGGGTATAGCTTTGCGTAAAATTGGCGGCAAACTTAAATTTGCCGTTGGAGGAACAGAAACGGAAATTGGCACATTTAGTCAGTTTGTTCATGCATTAATATCATTTGTTTAGAGGTAATATGAACTTCATTTCATTTATAATGCCTAAGCTTGCATGGATTATTCCACTAATAATCCTGTTTTTCTGTTTTTATGTTTTCATGCAGAATAGACTATCCTCGCAAGAAGATAAAAGAATTTCAGAACATGGAGACAACATTCAGGCGACAATCGTGGATATTTCTTATGATAAAGATCAGCGCATAAATAATAATTTTTCTGCCGTTATTAAAGTTCATTATTCTTACGGCGGGGAAAACATTTTTTCTACCAGAGGAGTTGTTTTTCCAGCGTCGATGCAAGATAAAATAAAAATCGGTAATAAAATAGGCATTCGTGTCAATAAAAATAAACCGCAAAGTTTCTATTATCTTGATTATCGCAATGTTTAACGTAAGGTAATGATTATCATATTCAGTATCCTAATGGCCGTTATTGCCATCGTGTTCGGGATTATTCCTATGGTCAGGTTTATCCGCAGGGATTTATATCCTTATCTGAAAGATGGCTTCACTCAGGACACCGTATTAAAAACCGGCACTTCAGCTAATGCCGATATTATTTCGTCGCTGCAAACCAGCGCCTGGAGTGGCAATAAGCCTATTTATAAACTGACGCTTCGCTTTGAAACACAAGGGGGGCAGTTAATGGAGTCGACGACCCTAAAGGCACTCACGTTCAAAGAGATTGAGAATTTCAGAGAAGGCAATCAGACAACCATAAAATACGATCCTGCCGATCCGCAGAAGATCGCTATCTATGACAGGCCGTTGATATTAGGTGAATAAAATACGCGGACATGTACCACCCCCGCACGATCGCCTGTGACTGAAAAAGGATATTTTAATGAAAATCGTTAAGCCCCTGCGCCTGAGCGTGCTTAACCGGCCCTTCCGCTGGCAGGGTAAAAACTACCTTGGCGTCTCGGTCCTGGCGCTGACCGATATGGGCGAAAATCCGCAGCTTCGCCCCGAGATGGAACTGTGGCAGCTGGCCGCCAGCGAGCTGCAGACCAGCGGCGGCGTGGTGGATATGGCGATCCCGAAGGTGCGGGCCGAGTTTCTGGCAACCGGCTACGCCTATACGCATCACCAGCTGGAGAAGAGCGCCTGCATTGCGCGCATCGACGTGGATACCCTGAGCAAATCGCTGGCCGTGTCGGGCGATCGCTACTGGGCAGGCAGTAAAATCACCCCGGCAAAGCCCTTTAGCGAGATGCGGCTTGACTGGAGCCGCGCCTGGGGCGGGCCGGGCTGCGCGGATAACCCGCACGGCCTGGGCGCGGCGCTGGAGACGCTGGATGGCCGTCAGGTGCGGCGCCTTCCCAACATTGAGCCTCTGCACGGACGCCTCGTCTCGCCGCAGCAGAAGCCTGAACCGGCGGGCTTTGGCGCGCTGGATATCCAGTGGCCGCGCCGCTTTCGCCGGATGGGCAAAAAGTATGACGCCAGCTGGCTGCAAACCGATTTTCCCGGCTTTGCCCGCGATATTGACTGGAAAGTCTTTAATGCCGCCAGCCCGGACCAGTGGTGGCCCGATCGCGATGCGCTGCCGCCCGGCGCGCGGTGGCGGGTGTGGAATATGCATCCGCAGAAGCCACTGCAGGAAGGGACGTTGCCCCCGTGGCAGGCGCGCTGCTTTATCAACCGCCAGCGCGCTGACGAAACCCTGTTTGAGGAGATTGCCCTGCGGGCGACAACCGTCTGGTTCTTTCCCCACCACGAGCAGATGCTGCTCATCTGGCAGGGCCATATCCGCATTAATGAGGATGATGCCGCCGATGTACAGCAGCTGATCCCGGCGCTGGAAATAGCGGGGGCGCCCCGGACCGTCGGGCATTACCGGGAGGTGCTGGCCCGGCGGATGGACAAGGAGAAGGGAGCGCTGTACGCCTTTCGCGAAAAAGATCTCCTTCCTGAAGCGCTGATTGGCCCGTGGATCGACAGCGAGGTTGCCGAACAGACGAGCCCGCAGCAGGAGAACATGCACAATCGCGCCGCGCTGCTGCGCGAACAGCACCGCGCAAGGCTGGAACAGGCGGGGGAAGATATTGACGACCTGCTGCCTTTGTCCGCTGCGCCGGAGATCCCGCGGCTTGAGGATCTGCCTGACTTTATCGACAAAATGGAGCAGCAGGCGCAGGAGATGCAGGCCCGGGCCGAGGAGCGCCAGCAGCAGATGGCCGAAAAGTATCCGTCGCCGCAGGATGACGAGAACGCGCCCCGCGGGCCGGACTCTATGTATCGGATGCAGGAAATGCTGGCCGGCAATGCATCGGGGCTGAGTGACAAAAAGCGTGAGCAAATGCGCGAGTCGCTGCACCAGATGTACATGGCGGCCGTCGGGCACCAGCCGCCGGCCGTCCGCCTGAAAGGCGATCTGGCGACAATACTGCGCCAGCGGGCCGAGCGTACCCTGGCCCAGGGCGGTGACTTCAGCGGCATGGACCTGACCGGCGTTGATTTTTCAGACATGGATCTGCGCGGTGCCTGCTTCAATCGGGCCCTGCTGGAGTGCGCCGATCTGCGGCGCAGCCGGCTGGACGGCGCGGACTTCCGGGGCGCCGTCCTGGCGCGCGCGGAGCTGGCGCAGACCTCTCTGCGCGAGTGCGACTTCAGCGGCGCCAGCCTGGCGCTGGCCCGGGCGGAAGGGTGCGACTTTACCGGCGCTCGCCTGGAGGAGACGCAGGTACAGAATGCGCTGTTTGAGGCATGTATATTTGATGGCGCCGTGATGAAGGGGCTGGTGCTGCGCGAGGTCAGCCTGATCCGCTGCCGTTTTCATAAGGCGTCGCTCGACGGCTGTATCTTCATGGATCTGACCCTGCCGGAGCCGGACTTCCGCGGCGCGCGGCTGCATAAGAGTTCATTTATCCAGTCGCGCCTTGAAGGGGCCATCTTCAGTGGGGCTACGCTGGAGGTTTGTTCGCTGGTACAGACGGCGGCCGACGGCGCGCGCTTTGACGGCGCCATATGGATAGCCAGCGCCGCCGCCGCCGGGAGCTCGCTTAACGGCGCCGATTTCAGCCATGCGACCCTGCAGCAGAGCAACCTGCGGGCGGCGCCGCTGCAGGCGGCGCAGTTTACGCTGGCGAAAATCGACAACAGCGATCTGAGCGAGGCCGACTGCCGCGGCGCCTGCTTTACGCGGGCAAATCTGGTGGGCAGCGCCTTCATACGCGCCGATTTTCGCGATGCCGACTTCAGCGATGCCAATCTGATGGGCGCCCTGCTGCAGAAGTGTCGGCTCGGCGGCACCCGCTTCTCCGGCGCTAACTTATTCCGCGCCGATCTTTCGCAGTCGTTTACCAGTAAGACGACCTCCCTGGAGGGTGCCTGGACGAAGCGGACGAAAACGCTGCCGAGGCGCGATGGAGAGATAATATGACGACCCTGAGCCCGCAGGCGCTGGAGCAGAGAGTAAAAAGCGGCGAGCCGCTGAGCGATATTGTGCTGGACGGCCTCGACCTGCGGGGCTGTCATCTTGCCGGCGCGATTTTTCAGGACGTCTCTCTGCGCGACGTAAACCTGCAGGGGGCGAATCTGCATGAGGCTGTCTTCAGCGAGTGTTGCCTTGACCGCGCCACCCTCAGCGGCGCTACGCTTAATCAAACCACCTTCAACCAGTGTGCAATGGCGGCGCTGCAGGCGACGGATACCCGCCTGGAGACCTGCATCTTTAATCAGTGCACGCTTGAGGAGAGTGATTTTGCGGGCGGCGCTCTATTCTCCAGCCAGTTTATGGAGTGCACCCTGAGCAGGAGCCGCTTTGCGCGGAGCGAGCTGGATCGCAGCGTCTTCTATCAATCCCCCCTCGATGAGGCGGATTTTACCGCGTGCAGAAGCCTGATGAGCACCTTTTACGGCATCGACCTGAGAAGCAGCGATTTGCGCGACGGACAGTTCGAACGTACGGTCTTCTTTCAGTGCGATCAGCGCGATAAAAATTATGCCGGGCAGATTTTTACGGGATGCCAGTTTACCGATGGGCTGCTGGATGGCGCTATCTTTGACGGCGCGCAGCTCACGCAGTGTAACTTCACGGGCGCCTCGCTGCAGGCCGCGCAGCTCAATCAGGTCAACGCCAGCCAGGCGCTGTTTATGCAGGCCAATCTGCGCAGCGCCCGCTGCTGCGGCAGCGTGTTCGATCAGGCTATGTTTGTTGGCGCCCGGCTGGAAGAGGCTGACTTTAGCCGGAGCCGCCTGCGGCAAAGCGTTCTGCAGCAGGCGAACGCTGCCCGCGCCCGTTTCGCCCTGTGCGACCTGACCTACAGCGATTTTTCCGGCGCCGATCTCAGTACGGCGGATCTGCGCGGAGCAACCTTTTCCCGCACCCGGATGCACCGCGCCCGCCAGACCGGCGCGCTGTTTTCCGGGCGGCAGGGCATCATGGAATATGACGAAGAACTGCTGGCCGCTGAAGCCTGGAGCGCCCAGCGCCGCAGCCGCCATTGAGGAGAGAGCATGAGCAATGTTAATCACACCCTGACCCAATCCCTGATCTCGCCGGTGCAGGCATCCGGGACCGTCACCCACAGCTTTGCGGATGGTTCGCTGACGGTCGAAAGTGAAGGCCGCGGCTGGCACTGCCGCCGGGCGGCGAGCTGCGTTATTGTCCCGCAAGCGGGCGATACGGTACTGATCGCCCGCGTCGACAACCGCATCTGGATCCTGGCGGTGCTGGAGCAGCTGAATCCGCAGGCGTCGCAGCTGCGCGTCCCGGGCGATCTGCAGATCCACAGCCAGGGCGAGCTTAGCCTCAGCGGCGCATCCCTGCGCGTCAGCGCAGAGCAGGGTGACTGCCACATCGGCGAGATGAAATACAGCGGCGATAGCCTCTCGGCGTGGGTCAGCCTGTCGCGCATCGTCGGCAAGCGGGCGGAATCGGTCTGGCAGACGGTCACGCAGATCAGCCATCATCTGTTTCGCAGCACCCGGCAGACGGAGCAGGTTCGCGCCGGACAGCTGGACATGAAGGCGGAACACTACGCGCGGCTGCACGCGCAAAACGTGGTGATCACCTCAAAGGCGATCACCAAAGTCGATTCTGAACAGATCCATATGGGTTAAGGAGCCTCCCGTGTTTGCAAATTGCCAGCTGTTCGGCGTTGATCTCGCCTTTCCTGACGTCTGCCTGACGCCGATGCCGGCGCCAGTGCCGGTTCCGTATCCGGATATCGCCCTCGGTCCCACGGCTATTCCCAATGCCATGAATATTCTGTTTATGGGGATGCCCGCCCACAATATGGCGACCGTGACTCCCCTGACCAATGGCGATAACCCCGGCGTGGCGACCGGTGTTGCATCCGGCACCGTGATGGGACCGTCCCGGCATCTGACGGGCGCATTTACCGTATTGCTGAAAGGCACCCCGGCGACGCGGTTAACCAGCGTAAGCCTGCAGAATTCCACGAACGCTATCGGGATGCGCATTGTGCCGAGCCAGTTTAAAGTCCTGATGCTGGCCCCCTGAACCCCGGGCGCTTCAGCGGAAATGGCGGGTATTAACCCGGCCAGGCACAAAACGCCAATTACGTCCGCTGCAACGTGATAGCGTAAGCGCTCATCATAAGGAGAACCCCATGCCCCACATTGATATCAAATGCTTTCCCCGCGAACTGAGCGACGAACAGAAGCAGGCGCTCGCCGCCGACGTTGCGCAGGCCATCGCCCGCCACCTCGGCAGTAAAGACCGCGCTATCTCCATCGCCCTGCGCGAAGTGAACGAAGCTGACTGGAAAACGGCGGTGTGGGACTGCGAAATCGCCCCGCAGATGGAGACGCTGATTAAAAAGCCCGGCTACAGCATGAGCTGAGCCGGGCGTCAGGGCGCGGCATCCGCTGCTGCGCCTGACATCCTTCGCCGTGAAGGGGGATATCACCGCCCGCCGGGTATCCGCTGGCGCAGTTTTTTAACGCACGCCGCTGCCAGGGCGCCCAGCCCGGCAAGATCGCTGTGCGGGATCTGGTCATTCTCAACAATCATTCGCCCGGCGCAGAGCAGCGCCCGAAGGGGCGCCCGGCCTGCGCAGGCCACCGGCCCGATGGCGACGTCGTGCAGGCCAAAGTAGCGCGGATCGTCGAGCCGGTAAAGGGCGATATCGGCCGCCATGCCGGGCGCGATGCGCCCGCAGTCGAGGCCCAGAACATCTGCACCGCCGGCGGTTCCCCAGCGCACGGTATCTTCGATGCTGGCCGCATCGCCGCCGCCCTCAAACTCCCCCCCGGCGTAGCGCGGCACGGCCGTCATGCCCCGGCGCGCCCGCTGCAGCAGCCAGGCCGCGTGGGCCTCGCTCTGCATATCGGCGGCCTCGTTTGAGCCGGCGCCGTCTACGCCGATGGAGATGCGCACGCCGGCCTGTTCAAGGGTCACCAGGTCAGCGATGCCGCTGCCGAGGCGGGCATTGCTCTGCGGGCAGTGGGCGATGCCGGTGCGGCTGGCGCCGAGCAGGGCTATCTCTTGCGGCATCAGCTTCACCAGGTGGGCAAACCAGACGTCTTCTCCGATCCAGTCGTGCGCGGCGCAGAATTCGACCGGCGTCATGGCGAACCTGTCCTGAGCCGCGTCGAGATAGGCCACCGTTTCGCTGAGATGGCTGTGCAGGCGTATGCCGAGGCTCCGCGCCAGGCGCGCGCTCTCCCGCAGTTCGCCGGGGCTGAGGGAGTAGAGCGGCGTGGTGGGGGCCATCACTATCCGGCGCATCGCATCGGGCGCGGGCTGGTGGTAGCGGGCCACCAGCCGCTCAACGTCCGCCATCCAGCTGTCGAACCGCTCGGGGCGGAGCGCGGCGGGCAGGGCCTGCTCCAGGGTGCGGGTTTGCGTGGCACCGCCCCGGCACAGCACGAAGCGGATGCCCAGCCGCGCCGCCTCCTCAAACAGGATCGCCGCGCCGTCAAAAGGCATCTCTGGCCAGTAGAGATAGTGATGATCGGCGACGGTGGTGCAGCCGGATCTTACCAGTTCGGTCAGGCCGACGCGGGCGGCGATGCGGAAGGTCTCCTCATCAAAAGCGGCGCGAAAGCGGTAGGGCGTGGCCGCCAGCCAGTCGCCGAGGCTGAGGTTAAGGCCGCCCGGTTCCCCCTTGAGCAGCGACTGAAACAGATGGTGATGGGTGTTGACCCAGCCGGGATAGGCAACGCAGCCCCGGGCGTCGAGGATCGTATCCCCGGGTTCGGCGGTGAGGTTGCCGACCTCGACGATGCGGCTGCTGCGGATGCGGATATCGCCTCCCGCGGCGCGCGGCGTTACCCGATCGCCGGTCATAATGGCGGCGCAGTTTTTGATTAATAGCGTCTGCATGGTTTCCTCAGTTCAGTTCACTGTCGTGCCAGCTTTTCAGGCACAGGCGGGTCAGCAGCGACATCAGCCCCCACAGGGCGAGGCCGGTGCAGGTTATCAGGAACAGCGCGGCGAACATCAGCGGCAGGTTGAGCTGAAAGCCCGCCTGCAGGATCTGCCACGCCAGCCCGGCGCCGGTGCCGCCGGTACCGGCCACGAATTCGGCCACTACCGCGCCGATCAGCGCCAGCCCGCAGGAGATGCGCAGGCCGCTGAAAAAGTACGGCATGGCATTGGGGATCCGCAGATGCCGCAGCACCTGCCAGCGCGAAGCCTGATTGATCCTGAATAGGTTCAGCAGCCCCGGCGGCACGCTGCGCAGGCCCAGAGTGGTATTGGTGAGGACGGGAAACACCGCCACCAGCATTGCGCAGATCACCAGCGCCAGCGTGGTGCTGTGGATCCAGATGATCACCAGCGGGGCGATTGCCACCACCGGCGTGACCTGAAACAGGATGGCCCACGGCATCAGGCAGGCCTCAATCACCCGGCTCTGCACGCAGAGAAAGGCGATGCAGGTGCCGACAGCCGCCGCCAGCAGAAACGCCAGCAGCGTGACCTTCAGGGTCGTCAGCAGGCTGCCGAGCAGGGCGTCGTGCTGGCCGTAGAGCGTGAGCGCGATATCGCTGGGCTTCGGCGCCAGATAGACCGGGACGTTGGCCAGACTGAAGCCGATTTGCCACGCCAGCAGGAAGGCGAGGGCCACCAGCAGCGGCGCCAGCGCCCGGCGCAGCGCCGGATAGTGCAGTAAAGGTTTATTCACGGTCGCCTCCGCTGGCCTGTTCGAGAAGCTGTGCGAGCCGCGCCGCCTGGCGAATAAAATCGGGCGAGGTGCGAAAGGCGGCGTCGCGCGCTTGCGGGCCATCAATCGCAATATCGGCAATCACCCGGCCCGGGCGGGCGCCCATGACGATCACGCGCGAAGAGAGCCACACCGCCTCGTAGATGCTGTGGGTGACGAAGAGCACCGTCAGGCCCCGGCGCAGCCACAGCGTGCGGATCTCCGCGTCGAGCCGCTGGCGGGTAAATTCGTCCAGCGCGCCGAAGGGTTCATCCATCAGCAGCAGGTCGGGCTCGGTGACCAGCGCCCTGGCGAGCGCCACCCGCATCTGCATCCCGCCGGAAAGCTCCCGCGGCAGCACGTGAAGAAAGTTCTCCAGGCCCACCGCCAGCAGGGCGTGCATTACCCGGGAAGCGCTCGCCTTTTTGCCGAGCCCGCGCAGGGTCAGCGGCAGGCGGACGTTATCCTCAACCGTCGCCCACGGCATCAGCGTGGCTTCCTGGAACACCATCGACATCGGGCTATTTTCCTGCAGTCTTGCCTGGCCGTTCCAGCGCAGCATCCCCGCGCTCGGCTGCTCCAGTCCGGCGAACATTTTCAGCAGCGTGCTCTTGCCGCAGCCGGAGGGGCCGAGCAGCGATACCAGTTCACCTTTAGCAATGTCGAGATTAAGCCGCTCGAGGGCGAGCGTGCCGTTGGGCCAGATTTTTTCCACGCCGCGGGCCATCAGGAAGCGCTCTTCCCGGCGCTCTTCCGGCTGCGCCGGGACTTCAAAGGGTAAAACGTCGCTCATCTTGCCTCCTTACATCACATCGCGGCCTGCGGCCAGAACTGGGTGGTATACGCTGCCTTATAATCGGTCTGCGCGGAGAGCAGTCCGGCGCCGACCATAAAGTCGCGCGTCGCCCGCCAGCGGGCGTCGGTCATTACGCCAATGCCGCGCGTTGCCGCATCGCCGCCCTCGATCAGCCGCAGTTTTTTCATCTGCGCGACGCCAAACGCCAGTACCGCGTCGCTCATCTGCGGGTTGGCTTTTTTGATCAGCGCATTGCCCGGCGCCGGGTCGGCAAGATAAGACTTCCAGCCCGCCATAGAGGCTTCGACAAAGCGCTTAAGCACCTCCGGCTTCTGCGCCAGCAGATCGCTGCGGGTCACCAGAATGCCGCCGTAGGCCGGGTAGCCCTGTTCGGCAAACAGCCAGAATTTGCTGTCTGGCGCGGCGGCCTCGGCCTGCTGCACTTCAGAGGTGGCGTAGGCCTGCTGGGCGCTGTTTTTATCGGCGAGGAAGGGCTGCATATTGAAGGTGTAGGGGCGGACCTGGCTGTCCTGCAGGTGATAGCGGGCCTTAAGCCACGGCCACCAGGTGGCCTGACCGCTGGCGGAGACCAGCACCGTTTTACCCTTCAGGTCGTTCAGCGATTTAATGTCGCCGTGGGTCAGCAGCCCCTGCGGATCGAACTGGAAAGGCGCGGCGATAGCGCGGACGGGAAACTGCTGTTCGATACCTTTTAACACCTGCAGATCGTAGCTGACGATAACGTCCGCGCGCTTCGCCAGCAGCAGGGTCATATTATTGAGCTGCGGCCCGCCGGCGCGGACCTCGACATCAAGGCCGTACTTTTTGTAAATCCCGGCGGCGATAGCCTGGTAATAGCCTCCCTGTTCCGCCTGGGCGACCCAGGTCGTTTGCAGGATCAGCTTATCGGCGGCGTGTGACGCGGCGCTGGCGGCGAGCAGGGCGCTCAGGGCAAGCAGGCGGATGGATAACTCAGGCATAGAGACCCCCAATCAGGACGTTAATCACATTTCATTGGGGGGAGAAAAGCGTGGCTCACGACCCGGCGGGTCGCCCCCTAATGAAGAGGTGCAGCTCTCGCTGCAGAGCAATGTCCCGCGCGCCGGTGGGCCGCGCTGACCGCTTATACTCAGAGCCATCATAGCAAGGCTCGTGCCAGAATAGTTATCATCTTGTTAACCGCCTGTGATAGCCGGGCTACCGATGCCTGAATGCGCGGTGAACGATTTTTTCGCGCCGCGATGAAGCAAAAGTTTCAAAAAATGCACGTTTTTAGTGCGCTGGCGGTATGCGGGCCATGCGCAGGTCCGCCCGGCGCGGACAAACGCGGCCTGGCATGAATTTTGGATGCTTCATCAGTGAGTAGAAGCTGTCAGCCGGCACATTCCGGTGGGTCATTGCTCTGCCGCCCCGCGCGGGCGGCGCGCCGATCTGCTGACGCCGGCAGATCTCGTTTAACGCCAAGCTGATAACGAGGTACACCATGAACAGCACTACCGCTTACGCCATGCACGAACTCAGTAAAGAAGCCGCCATGGGCGCCCGCGGCGAAGAGTCCAGCCGCGAAGTGCGCATTATCGACCTGTCCGACTTTGATAACCGCAAAGCTGAAATCGCCGATGCCCTGTGGCAGGCCTCGGTGGATATCGGCTTTTTCCAGGTCTCCGGCCACGGGATACCGCTTGCCGATATCAACGCCGCCTTCGCCCGGGCCGAGCAGTTCTTTGCTCTGCCGGAGGCGGCAAAAGCGCGCTATCCGTTACACCGTAACGCAGGCTGGGAGTATCGGGCGCAGATCCGCCCCTCCACCGGCAAGCCGGACCAGAAGGAGTCTTATCAGGTGACGCGCCCGCGCATGGCCGGGCTGTGGCCGGACGATGAGCTGCCGGACTTTCAGGCCGCGACGCTGGCCTTCGAGCGCCAGTGCTGGGAGGTCGGCATGAGGCTGCTCTCCTGCTTTGCCCTCAAGCTGGGGTTTGCCGATGACTTTTTTACCGCTGCGCACGATCCCGCCAGCGCGTCCTACCAGAGCACCCTGCGGATGCTGCACTATTTCGCCCTGACCGGTGAGGCGGACGGCCCGTGGCGCGCCGGCGCGCACACCGATTTCGACTGCCTGACGCTGCTGTTTCAGCAGGCGGGCCAGGGCGGACTGCAGGTCTGCCCCGGCAAAGAGATGGAGGCGCAGCGCTGGACTTCCATTGAGCCGCTGGAGGGGCTTATCACCTGCAATATCGGCGATATGCTGATGCGCTGGAGCGACGACCGGCTGCCGTCCAACTTCCACCGGGTGCGCAGCCCGCTGCCGGGCGAGTCGGTGGACGACCGCTACAGCCTGGCCTTCTTCTGCCAGGCGAACGAAGAGGCCGTGATTGAGGGACCGGGGAAGAAGTACCCGCCGATTACCGCCAGCGACTATCTGGCCCAGCGGATCGGCGCCAATTTTTCGGGCAAATATTAACTACTCCGCCCCGTTAATTATCCGGCCGCTGGTGACGAAGGTCCCGGCGCCGAGATGATGCAGCGTAGCGCGTTTATCGTCGTCGAACTGCCAGCGGCCGGCGATAAACGCCTCTCCATCGGCGGCGGCCGAGACCACTTCACCAAACAGCGTATCGTATTTTTCTGCGGCGGCGGTGGCGGGCAGCAGGCGGCACTCCATCCACGCCAGGCACTTCTCCTCCACCAGCGGCAGGCCGAGAACCGGGCCGCTGACCGTCGGAATACCGTAGGCGTTAAATTTATCTTCATCGCGGCCGCTGACGCTGCCGACGGCGTACGTCCACCTCGCCGCGTCCGCGCCCGGCACCACGATGCCGAACTGGCCGCTGCGCTCAATAAGCTCCCGCGACCACGCGCTCTTATCAATCACCACCGCCACGCGCGGCGGCTGAAATTCAACGCCCATGATCCAGGCAGCGGCCATGATGTTGCGGCGCTCCACCTGCGCATCAACGCTGGTGATCAGCACGGTCGGGCCGTGGTTGATCAGGCGGCTGGCGTGGTGTAGCGCCACGGTTTGAAATCGGCTCATAGCAACTCCTTCAGTTTTTGCTGCATTTAAACGCAGCGGGCGGATGAAAAACAGGCGTTGAGCACAAATAGCGACATCAGGTGCACAAAAACGCCGTTCCGGGGAAAAAAATAGGTTATAAACAGGATAAATCATTGCACGGAGGCCCCATGAGCCCATTTTTAACCGCCTGGTTTTCCCGCATAAACTGGACCCGGCCCGCGGCTGTCGATATTGAAACGTTAAAAGGGCTGCATTTGCACCACAACTGCGCCATCCCGTTTGAAAACCTGGATGTGCTGCTGCCGCGCGAAATTCAGCTCGACGACCGCTCGCTTGAGGATAAGCTGCTGCACGGTCGGCGCGGCGGTTACTGCTTTGAGCAGAACGGCCTGCTGGAGCGCGGGCTGCGCGAGGTGGGCTTTAACGTGCGCAGCGTGCTGGGGCGCGTGGTGCTGGCAAACCCGCCGCAGATGCCGCCGCGCACCCATCGCCTGGTGCGGGTCGAACTGGACGGCGAACGCTGGATAGCCGACGTCGGCTTCGGCGGCCAGACGCTGACCGCGCCGCTGCGGCTGGTGGCCGATCTGGAGCAGGAGACGCCGCACGGCGTCTATCGTCTGTTGAATGAGGGCAATGACTGGACGCTGCAGTATCAGCACCAAGACCGCTGGCAGTCGATGTACGTGTTCGATCTCGCGCGGCAGTACTTCAGCGATCACGTGATGGGCAATTTCTGGTCCGCCCACTGGCCGCAGTCGCACTTTCGCCACCATCTGCTGGCCTGCCTGCACCTGCCGGACGGCGGCAAGCTGACCCTGACCAACTTCAACTTTACCCACTGGCAGGACGGACACGCGGTGGAGAAGCAGCACCTGCCCGACGTTGAAAGTCTGTACCAGCTGCTGCAGGAGCGCTTCGGCCTCGGCGTGGACGATCCGCGCAATGGCTTTACGCTTGCCGATCTGGCCTCGGTTATGTCGGCGTTTGATACCCATCCGGAGGCGGGGAAATAAAGCCCGCCCGGCGCAGGCGGCCCTGCGCCGGGCAAGCGTTTAGCGCCGCGCCCGCACCACCTGGTATTTGCGGGTGAAATACTCCACCGGGGCGCTCCAGACGTGAACCAGCCGGGTGAAGGGGAAGAGCAGGAAGATGGTCATCCCCAGCGCCAGATGAATACGGTAGATATAGGCGACGCCGTCAAGGTGCGCCGATGCCCCGCCCTGGAAGGTGACGATCGCCTGCGCCCAGCCGACCAGCTTCATCATCTCGCTGCCGTCCGGGTGCTGTGCGGAGAAGTGAATAGTGGTCAGGCCGAGAAGGCACTGGATCAGCAGGATGCTGAGGATCAGGATGTCCGCCGTGGTAGAGGTGGCCCGCACCCGGGGATTGGTCAGCCGCCGGTACAGCAGCCCGGCGCCGCCCACCAGGGTCATGGCGCCGCAGATGCCGCCGACGATCATCGCCAGCTGCTGCTTGACGGCGATGGGCAGGAACCAGGAATACACCCAGTGCGGAGTCAGCATCCCGAAGAAGTGGCCGAAGAAGATGCCGAGGATGCCGACGTGGAACAGGTTAGACCATATCACCATCCCACGCTTGTCGAGCATCTGGCTGGAGGCGGCCCGCCAGGTGTACTGCCCGTAGTCGTAGCGCAGCCAGCTGCCCACCAGGAACACCGTGCCGCAGATGTAGGGATAGATGTCGTAGAAGAACATACTCAGATACGCACTCATTTGGCACCTCCGGCACGCACGTCGAGATACTGGGGCGCGACGTCCTGGCTAAAACGTCGCTGATAGCTTTGCAGCGGGGAGCTGTCGCAGGAGGTACCTTTATCTTCGATAAATTTCACCTGCTCCTCCTCCCAGACTGCGTCCAGGGCCTGGCGCGTATCGTCGCGCGGCTCTTTGGTAACCTGATTGGTGACGTTGTCACTTCTTAGTTCGCTGCCCGCCAGCATCAGCAGCGCGTCGAACAGCTGCCAGTGGCCTGCGCCGCGCTGCTTCAGTCGTCCACCGAGCAGGGCGAGGATCGGGGCGACGTTGTCCAGCCCTTCGCGGGCCTCCTGCGCGCTGCGGGTACCGAGATACTCCAGATAGAGCGGCAGGTGGTCCGGCAGTTCGCGGCAGCCCAGCTCAAGCCCGGCCTGCGCATACTGCCCGAGCAGATCGACCATTGCCTGCCCGCGATCTCTCGACTCACCGTGGACGTGCTCGAACAGCAGCAGCGAGGTGGAGCTGCCGCGTTCAAACAGGTCGCACCACTCTGATTGCCTGTCGATCAGCGGCGCGGCGACGTACTCCGTCGCCCAGCCGAGCAGCGGCTGCGCGTCGCGGGCAATCATCGCCAGCGCCTCCTCGCGGTTGTCCCACAGATGCGGGTCCGGGTACTCCAGCAGCAGGGCTATCAGTCGTAAGATGGGCATTACTCTCCCTCCCCGTGGCGGCGCACGCCGGAAACGTCAATGGCGTCGATGCGGCGGCTGTTGAACAGGTTAAATTTGGTATCCGAGCCGTGGCAGCCGTCGCCGAAAGTAAAGCCGCAGCCATTGCGCTCCGGGAACGCCTCCTGCGCCAGCTCCCGGTGGCTGGTGGGGATGACAAAGCGGTCCTCGTAGTTGGCGATGGCCAGGTAGCGGTACATCTCTTCTACCTGTTCAACGCTGAGGCCGGTCTCCTCCAGCGCCCGGGTATCGGTGACCCCTTCAACGGTCTGCGCGCGCTTGTAGTGGCGCATGGCCATCATCCGCTTGAGGGCGCGCAGCACCGGGCCGGTGTCGCCCGCGCTGAGCATATTGGCGAGGTACTGCACCGGAATGCGCAGGCTCTCCACGGCGGGAAGCACGCTATCGCTGGCGGGCAGGCCGCCGGCGTCGGCGACCGACTGGATCGGCGACAGGGGCGGCACATACCAGACCATCGGCAGGGTGCGGTACTCCGGATGCAGCGGCAGGGCAAGCTGCCAGTCCATCGCCATTTTGTAGACCGGCGACTTCTGCGCGGCGTCGATCACGTTCTGCGGAATACCCTGCTTAAGCGCCTCCTCGATGACCGCCGGATCGTGCGGGTTGAGGAAAACGTCGCACTGGCGCTGGTAGAGATCGGTTTCGTGCTCGGTGCTGGCGGCCTCCTCAATGCGATCCGCATCGTACAGCAGCACCCCGAGATAGCGGATGCGCCCGACGCAGGTTTCGGAGCAGACCGTCGGCTGCCCGGATTCGATGCGCGGGTAGCAGAAGATGCACTTCTCGGACTTGCCGCTCTTCCAGTTGAAGTAGATTTTCTTGTACGGGCAGCCGCTGATGCACATCCGCCAGCCGCGGCATTTGTCCTGGTCGATCAGTACAATGCCGTCCTCTTCGCGCTTGTAAATAGCCCCGCTCGGGCAGGTGGCGACGCAGCTCGGGTTCAGGCAGTGCTCGCACAGGCGCGGGAGATACATCATGAAGGTGTTCTCGAACTGGCCGTACATCTCTTTCTGAATATGCTGAAAGTTGGCGTCGCGGGCGCGCTTTTCAAACTCGCCGCCCAGCAGCTCCTCCCAGTTGGGGCCCCATTTGATTTTGTTGATCCGCTGGCCGCTGATCAGCGAGCGCGGGCGGGCGGTGGGCAGATGCTTGCCCTCCGGGGCCTGCTGCAGATGCTGATAGTCGTAGGTAAAAGGCTCGTAGTAGTCGTCGATGCCGGGAATGAGCGGATTGGCGAAGATTTTCGACAGCACGCCGGCGCGGCCGCCGAGGCGGGGCGTCAGCTTACCACTGATGCTGCGGATCCAGCCCCCGTGCCACTCGTCCTGATCTTCCCAGTTCTTCGGATAGCCGATGCCGGGCTTGGTCTCAACGTTGTTGAACCAGCCGTACTCCATGCCTTCCCGGCTGGTCCAGACGTTTTTGCAGGTTACCGAGCAGGTGTGGCACCCGATGCATTTGTCCAGATTCAGTACCATGCCAACCTGAGAGCGTATTTTCATTGTTTTGCCTCCTGGACCTGATCGTTGCCTTCGTCATCCAGCCAGTTAACGTGCTTCATTTTGCGGATCATGATGAATTCGTCCCGGTTGGAGCCGACGGTGCCGTAGTAGTTGAAGCCGTAAGCCAGCTGGGCATAGCCGCCAATCATGTGCGTCGGTTTCGGACAGATGCGGGTGACCGAGTTGTGAATGCCGCCGCGCCGGCCGGTTACCTCCGAGCCGGGAATGTTCATGATTCGCTCCTGGGCGTGGTACATCATGGTCATGCCGGGAGGCACCCTCTGGCTGACCACCGCCCGGGCGGTGAGAGCGCCGTTGGCGTTAAAGACTTCTATCCAGTCGTTATCCTCAATCCCCAGCTCCCGGGCGTCGCTTTCGCTGATCCAGACGATGGGGCCGCCGCGCGACAGGGTCAGCATCAGCAGGTTTTCGCTGTAGGTGGAGTGGATGCCCCATTTCTGATGCGGGGTCAGGAAGTTGAGCGCCTTCTCCGGGAAGCCGTTCGGCGGCACCGACTTCATCTGGCTGACGCTGCGGGTGTCAATCGGCGGCCGGTAGACCACCAAACTCTCCCCGAAGGCGCGCATCCACAGGTGGTCCTGGTAGAGCTGCTGGCGGCCGGTGAGGGTGCGCCAGGGGATCAGCTCGTGGACGTTGGTATAGCTGGCGTTGTAGGAGACGTGCTCGCTCTCCAGCCCGGACCAGGTAGGGCTGGAGATGATTTTGCGCGGCTGGGCGACGATGTCGCGAAAGCGGATCTTTTCGTCTTCTTTGTTGCGCGCCAGGTGAGTGTGATCCCGGCCGGTCACTTTGCTCTGCGCCGCCCAGGCCCTGACCGCCACCTCGCCGTTGGTTTCCGGGGCGAGGGTGAGGATCACCTCGGCGGCGTCAATGGCGGTTTCGATGCGGGGGCGGCCCTTGGCCGGTCCGTCCTGCTTGACATAGTTGAGCTTGCCGAGAAACGCCACCTCCTCCTGGGTTTGCCAGGCGATCCCTTTGCCGCCGTTGCCGAGCTTATCCATCAGCGGGCCGAGAGAGGTAAAGCGGGCGTAGGTCGCGGGGTAGTCCCGCTCGACCACCGCGATACCGGGGCCGGTTTTGCCCGGCACGTAGTCGCACTCGCCCTTGCGCCAGTCGGCGACCTCAAAGGGCTGCGATAGCTCTGCCGGCGAGTCGTGCAGCAGCGGCTGCAGCACCACGTCAGTTTCGCTGCCGAGATGGCCGACGCAGACCTCCGAGAAGGCTTCGGCGATCCCCTTGTAGATCTCCCAGTCGCTTTTCGCCTCCCACGCGGGATCGACGGCGGCGGAGAGCGGGTGGATAAAGGGGTGCATGTCCGAGGTGTTCATGTCGTCCTTCTCATACCAGGTGGCGGTGGGCAGGACGATATCGGAGAACAGGCAGGTGCTGGACATGCGGAAATCGAGGGTCACCAGCAGATCCAGCTTGCCCTCAATGGCGGCGGTCTGCCACTCCACCTCTTCGGGCTTCACGTCCTCGGTGGAGCCGAACTCCTCGCCGTTGATACCGCAGGCGGTGCCGAGCAGGTAGCGCAGCATGTACTCGTGGCCCTTGCCCGAGGAGCCGAGCAGGTTGGAGCGCCAGACAAACAGGTTGCGCGGATGGTTATTGCCGCTGTCCGGCTGTTCGCAGGCCATGCGCATCTCGCCCGAGCGCAGGGCGTCTGCGGTGTACTCAGCGGGCGTCACCCCCGCGGCATCCGCCGCCGCCTTGATGGTGAGCGGGTTGCGGTTCAGCTGCGGCGAGGAGGGGAGCCAGCCCATCCGCTCGGCGCGGACGTTAAAGTCGATCAGGTGACCGCTGAATTTTGCCGGATCGGCAAGCGGAGAGAGCAGCTCCCGGGCGTTGAGCTTCTCATAGCGCCACTGGCTGGCGTGGTTGTAAAAGAACGAGGTGCTGTTCATCTGCCGCGGCGGGCGATTCCAGTCGAGGGCGAAGGCCAGCGGCAGCCAGCCGTTCTGCGGACGCAGCTTCTCCTGGCCCACGTAGTGCGCCCAGCCGCCGCCGCTCTGGCCGACGCAGCCGCAGAACACCAGCATATTGATCATCCCCCGGTAGTTCATGTCCATGTGATACCAGTGGTTGACCCCCGCCCCGAGAATGATCATCGACCGGCCGTGGGTTTTATGGGCGGTGTCGGCAAACTCGCGGGCGATTTTGCAGATCTGCTGGCGGGGGACGCCGGTGATCTGTTCCGCCCACGCCGGGCTATAGGCCTTCACGTCGTCGTAGTCTTTCGCCGCCAGCGGGTCATTCAGACCGCGATCGAGGCCGTAGTTGGCGAGGATCAGGTCATAGACGCTGACCACCAGCCCGCTGCCGCCGTCGGCCAGGGCAAGCTGCTTCGCCGGCAGCCGGTGGATCAGAATCGGCTCCTGCTTCACGCTGCGAAAGTACGGATTTTCATTGCCGCCGAAATAGGGGAACGCGACGCCCACCACGCTGTCGTGGGCGTCGAGCAGGGAGAGGCGAAGTTCGGTTTCCCGCCCGTCCGCCACCGCTTCGAGATTCCATTTGCCCTGTTCGCCCCAGCGAAAACCGATCGCGCCGTTGGGCACCACCAGCTGATTATCCGCGCTGAGGGCAACGGTCTTCCACTGCGGGTTGTTGGTTTCCCCCAGCCCGTCCACCAGGTCGGAGGCGCGCAGCATCCGGCCGGGGGCGTAGCTGCCGTCTTCCCGGGCCTCGAGCATCACCAGCATCGGCATATCGGTGTAGCGGCGACAGTAGTTGAGGAAGTAGTCGCTGGGATTATCGAGGTGAAACTCTTTGAGGATAACGTGCCCCATCGCCATCGCCAGAGCGCTGTCGGTACCCTGCTTCGGCGCCAGCCACTGGTCGCAGAGCTTGGCGACCTCCGAGTAGTCGGGGGTGATGGCGATGGTTTTGGTGCCCTTATAGCGCACCTCGGTAAAGAAGTGGGCATCGGGGGTGCGGGTCTGCGGCACATTGGAGCCCCAGGCGATAATGTAGCTGGAGTTGTACCAGTCGGCGGATTCCGGCACGTCGGTCTGTTCGCCCCAGGTCATCGGCGAGGCGGGGGGCAGGTCGCAGTACCAGTCGTAGAAGCTCAGGCAGGTGCCGCCGATCAGCGACAGGTAGCGGGTGCCCGCCGCATAGGAGACCATCGACATCGCCGGAATGGGCGAGAAGCCCGCGACCCGGTCCGGGCCGTAGTGTTTGATGGTCCAGACGTTGGCGGCGGCAATCAGCGGGTTGAGCTCCTGCCAGCTGGAGCGCACAAAACCGCCGTGGCCCCGGGCCGCCTTGTACTGGGCGCATTTCTGCGGATCGTTCATCAGCGCGTCCCAGGCATCTACCGGATCGGGATGGCTGGCGAGGGCCTCGCGCCACATCACAATCAGGCTTTTGCGGATCAGCGGATACTTAAGCCGGTTGGCGCTGTAGAGATACCAGGAGTAGCTGGCGCCGCGCGGGCAGCCGCGCGGTTCATGGTTAGGCAAATCCGGTCGCGTACGCGGGTAGTCCGTCTGCTGGGTTTCCCAGGTAACAAGGCCGTTTTTCACATAGATTTTCCAGCTGCAGGAGCCTGTACAGTTCACGCCGTGGGTGGAGCGGACGATTTTGTCGAACTGCCAGCGCTGGCGGTAGCTGTCCTCCCAGTCGCGGTTGTTGTTATATACCTGGCCGTGGCCGTTGGCGAAGCTGTCGCCTTTTTGCTTAAAGTAGCGAAAGCGATCCAGTAGTTTGCTCATGACATTGCTCCATACAGGCCTGCACAAATCGCCCGGTCAGCTGGCGCTTCCGGGCATAGTATTAGGATTTCGGCGCAGCGCGGCGGCCATAGACCAGCCAGGTCACCAGAACGCACACCACGTAGAACACTAAAAACAACTTCATTGCCCCGGCCGCCGAGCCGGTCATCGCCAGCGAAGTACCGAAAGCCTTGGGGATAAAAAAGCCGCCGACGGCGCCGATAGCCGAGATAAAACCGAGGGCGGCGGCGGTATCGGTAACCGCTTCGCGGCGGGCCTCATCGTCGCTGCCGCCGCGTTTTTTTACCCGCTCAATAGTGAGCTGGCGGAAGATGACGGCAATCATCTGGAAGGTAGAGCCGCTGCCCAGTCCGGCCGTGAGGAACAGGCCCATAAACACCAGATAAAAGGCGAGGAAGTTGCCGGAGGAGCCGGCGCCGGGCAGGGTCAGGAACAGCAGCGCGGTAAAAACGGCCATGCAGATGAAGTTAATCAGCGTCACCCGCACGCCGCCAAACTTATCGGAGATGAATCCGCCTACCGAGCGGGCGATGGCGCCGACAAAGGGGCCAAAGAACGCCAGCTTGAGAATATTGACGTCCGGGAACTGGGTTTTGGCGAGCATCGCGAAGCCTGCGGAAAAGCCGATAAACGAACCGAAGGTGGCGAGATAGAGTACGGAGAGTATCCACATATGGGCACGGCCCAGCACCGGCAGCTGTTCGCGAATAGAGGCCTTCGCGCTGGCAACATTGTTCATGCCGAACCAGGCCGCAATGGTCGCCAGCACCAGCAGCGGCACCCAGAACAGCGCGGCGTTACTCAGCCACAGCGTTGAACCGTCCGCCTGCGGGACCCCGTGAACGCCGAGGAAGGTGAACAGCGGTAAAAACACCACCACCGGCGAGACCAGCTGCATTACGCTGACGCCGAGATTGCCGAGGCCGCCGTTGATCCCCAGCGCACCGCCCTGCAGTGCTTTTGGAAAGAAGTAGCTGATATTTCCCATGCTGGAGGCAAAGTTCGCGCCAGCGAATCCGCACAGCAGAGAAATAATAATAAATACTTCATAGGGCGTCTGGGTATTTTGAATGGCGAATCCCAGCCACAGGCAGGGAATAATCATGATAACTGTGCTTATTACCGTCCAGTAACGTCCGCCCAATATTGGCACCATAAAGGAGTAGGGCACGCGTAATATTGCGCCGGAGAGCGCCGGCAGTGCCGTTAACATAAATAACTGATCGGTGCTGAAATTAAACCCCGCTTTATTGAGGTTGACCGTTACTGCGCTGAATAGCATCCAGACGCAGAAAGCAAGAAGTAAACAAAATACTGAAATAATGAGATTTTTATTCGCTATTCGTTTGCCTTTTTTCTCCCAGAAATCCGGATTCTCCGGCTGCCAGTCGCGTAAAAGATAATGGTTTTCTTTCTCATTTGCCTGTGACATATCGCCCTCATAACACCAGCGTAGCGTGAAAAAAAGCGCAGCAGACCCCGAGCGTGAATAGCTCGTACAGAAATCAGGAGTCTTATTGTGGGTAACAAAAGCGTAGATAAAAAAAACGCCGGGCGCGAGTTCTTAATAAGAATTTTCTGGCCCGGGTAGCAGGAAGGTCATCAGGTTAATAATTCGCGCTGTATTATATATTCTATATGTTGACGAAAGGCCGCATCATCAATATCAGTCAATCCAAGGAGATAAATGCCGTCCAGACCGCAAACGAGGGCAATCAGCCGCCAGGCAATATTTTTTATGCTGTCGCGGGGCACAAACTCGCCGGCGCGGCGTCCGCCTTCGATAGTGCTGACCACCTCGTCGTGCCACAGGGTCATGGTGAGGGTGTAGGCCCGGCGCAGCCCGGCATCGCCGTCGGCCAGCAGCTGCGCCTGCCGCCACAGGCGGATGTAGGGCTCAAGCCTGCCGTCTTCGCTGCCGAGCAGCGAAAAGAGCCGTTCCTGCCAGCTTGCCTGAGGGCCGAGGGCCTGAATATCCATCATTTCGCGAATGAGGCGGATAAAGGCTTCGGACTTTAGCTCGCCGGCCGACGCGAAGTGGTGGTGGACCTGGCCTGTCGCCACGCCCGCCTGCGCGGCAATATGGCGCACGGTCATGGCGGTCAGTCCTTCCTGTAGCGCCACGTCCATGGCGGCCCGCATAATTGTCTCCCGGCGCGCCTCGCGATTTAAATAGCTCATAAACGGCTCCTGAGAAGGGGGGTTGCAGCATAACAAAAAGCTGGACAAGCGTTCAAGTTTCTCACAGGATCGCATTCTGGACATCTGTCCAGATTTATTTTGTGAGGAAAAAAGTATGTTTCGTCAGTGGCTAACATTAGTGGCTATCGTACTGGTGGATATCCCGGTCGCCATTGATGCCACGGTGCTCCACGTTGCCGCGCCGACGCTCAGCGTCGCGCTGGCGGCCAGCGGTAATGAGCTGCTGTGGATCATTGATATCTATTCGCTGGTGATGGCGGGGATGGTGCTGCCGATGGGCGCGCTGGGCGACCGCATCGGCTTTAAGCGCCTGCTGCTGCTCGGCTGCGGGCTGTTTGGCGCGGCGTCGCTGGCGGCGGCTTTTGCCGCCAGCGCCGAATGGCTGATTGCCGCCCGCGCGCTGCTGGCCGTCGGCGCGGCGATGATCGTTCCGGCGACGCTTGCCGGGATCCGCAACACCTTCAGCGACGCGCGCCAGCGCAATATGGCGCTCGGCATGTGGGCCGCGGTCGGCTCCGGCGGGGCGGCCTTCGGGCCGCTTATCGGCGGCTTTATGCTGGAGCACTTCTGGTGGGGCGCGGCGTTTCTGATCAACGTTCCCATTGTGCTGGCGGTGATGGCCCTGAGCGCCCGCGTGGTGCCCGCGCAGCCGTCGAGCCGCGAGCAGCCGCTGAATATCTCCCATGCGCTGATGCTGATCGCGGCGATCCTGCTGCTGGTGTGGAGCGCCAAAACCGCCATCAAGGGCCACGCGGCCTTTGGCCTTGTCGCGGCGGCAATGGCGGTCGGCAGTTTGATGCTGGCGGCGTTCGTGCGCATTCAGCTCAGGGCCCGCGTGCCGATGATCGATATGCGGCTGTTTACCCACCGCATCATCCTCTGCGGGGTGATGATGGCGGTCACCGCCATGGTGGCGCTGGTGGGCTTTGAGCTGCTGATGGCCCAGGAGCTGCAGTTCGTCCACGGCAAAACGCCCTTCGAAGCGGGCGCCTTTATGCTGCCGCTGATGCTGGCGAGCGGATTCTGCGGGCCGCTGGCCGCGGCGCTGGTGTCGCGCTTTGGCCTGCGGCGGGTGGCCACCGCCGGTATGGCCCTCAGCGCCGTGAGCTTCTTCGGGCTGTCGGTCACCGACTTCAGCCGCCAGCCGTGGCAGGCCTGGGGGCTGATGGCGCTGCTGGGCTTCAGCGCCGCCAGCGCGCTGCTGGCTTCAACGGCGGCGATCATGGCGGCGGCGCCGAAAGAGAAGGCCGCGGCGGCGGGCGCCATTGAGACCATGGCCTACGAGCTTGGCGCGGGGCTGGGCATCGCGCTGTTCGGCCTGATCCTCTCCCGCAGCTATAGCCGCGCCATCGTGCTGCCGGCGGGGCTGGACCCGGCCAGCGCCGGGCAGGCGGCGAGCTCCATCGGCGAGGCGGTGCGGGTGGCGCAAAGCCTGCCCGCGCAGTCCGCCGGGCAGCTGCTGGAGGCCGCCAGTTCGGCCTTCGTCAGCGCTCACAGCGCGGTACTTCTGACCGCCGGTGCGCTGCTTCTGCTGCTGGCGGTGGGCATCTGGCGGGGGCTGGCCGGCGCGCCGCTTCCCCGCGAGGAGGCCGCTGACGGTACGCTCTGAGCGCGTCACTATCCGCGCTTCACTACGCGAAGCGCCTTGCGCTCAGCGCCGCCGGGTCGCCAGGCCGCAGATCAGGGAGCCGAGGCAGACCATCGCGGCGCCCTGCCAGAATGCCCACGACAGCGGCGTGCTGAGCAGCAGCGCCGCCAGCGCCGACGAGAGAACCGGCGTGAAGTAGGAGGCGGTGGCCAGCAGGGTGACGTTGCCGTGCAGGATCCCGATATTCCACGCCGCATAGGCCAGCCCCAGCGCCGCGGAAAGGGCCAGCAGCTTAAGCGTCACCGGCAGCGTAAAGTGCATCGGCGGCTGGTCCGCCAGCAGAAACTTCAGCCACAGCGCCGCGGCGGTCAGCAGGACGAACAGCGTGATGCCGTTTTGCCCGCCGGCATATTTGGCGGTGACCGTGCAGTAGGCCGCCCAGATAAAGGCGCCGGTAAACGCCAGCAAATAGCTCAGCGGCCCGCTGCGCACGTTGCTGATGATTTCATCAATATTGAGTCCGCGCTCGCCGCCTAATACCCAGACCACGCCCGCCAGCGAGAGTAATATTCCCGGCAGCACCGGCCAGCGGCTTTTTTGGCCGTTAAACGCCATCGCAAATAAAATCGTCAGGCTCGGCCAGAGATAATTCACCATGCCGACTTCGATTGCCTGCTGGCGGTTGACCGCATAGCCAAGCGCCAGCGCCAGGCATATTTCATAGCTGACGAAAAGCGCGCTGCCGGCCAGCAGATAGCGGCGGGGAATGCGGCGCAGGTTGGGAAAGCCGACGGTGAAAATCAGCAGGATGCCGCTGAACGTGAATACCAGCGCCGCGCCGCCAACCGGGCCAAGTCCTTCGCTGACGCTGCGCATCAGGCCGACCATCGTGCTCCATAAAATAATTGACGTTAAGCCGGTAAGGGTCGCTTTTTGAGTGTTCATCATCCGTCGCATTAAAGGGCAAGCTTTTTGAATTTATAACATTTTTATATCACCGGCGCTGCTATTTCCGGCAACGGTTAATACCTTGTGAGTACGCTATTTAGCTATCCGTGACTATTAGGGATGTGCTCAGGCCTAATATTGATTTGCCGCAAAAAAACTAACTTCAGCAATGGTAATTTCCCAGCCGTTTATCCTGATAACGAGGGAAAGAATGAACGTAAGCCGCAGGAAGTTTTTTAAAATCTGCGCGGGCGGTTTGGCCGGAACAACGGTAGCGGCGCTGGGCTTTGCCCCGAAGGCGGCGCTGGCATCCACGCGCGACTATAAGCTATTGCGCGGGAAAGAGACCCGAAATTCCTGTACCTACTGCTCCGTGGGATGTGGGCTGCTGATGTACAGCCTGGGTGACGGCGCCAGGAACGCCCGCGCCTCTATCTATCATATTGAGGGAGATCCGGACCATCCGGTGAGCCGCGGTGCGCTGTGCCCGAAAGGGGCCGGCCTGCTTGACTACGTTCACAGCGAAAATCGCCTGCGCTATCCGGAGTACCGCGCGCCGGGCTCCAATAAGTGGCAGCGCATCTCCTGGGACGAGGCGTTCGAACGCATCGCCCGGCTGATGAAAAGCGATCGCGATGCGAACTTCATGGAGCAAAACGCCGAAGGCGTGACGGTTAACCGCTGGCTCTCCACCGGGATGCTCTGCGCCTCGGCGGCCAGTAACGAAACCGGCATGCTGACGCAGAAATTCGTCCGCTCGCTGGGGATGCTGGCGGTAGACAACCAGGCGCGCGTCTGACACGGACCAACGGTAGCAAGTCTTGCTCCAACATTTGGTCGCGGTGCGATGACCAACCACTGGGTGGATATCAAAAACGCCAACGTCGTGATGGTGATGGGCGGCAACGCCGCTGAAGCGCATCCGGTGGGATTCCGCTGGGCGATGGAAGCCAAAAATAACAACGATGCTACGCTTATCGTCGTCGATCCGCGCTTTACGCGCACCGCGTCGGTGGCCGACATTTATGCGCCTATCCGCTCCGGGACCGACATTACCTTCCTGTCGGGCGTACTGCACTACCTGATTGAAAATAACAAAATCAACGCCGACTACGTGCGCGACTACACCAACGCCAATCTGCTGGTGCACGAAGATTTTGACTTCAACGACGGGCTGTTCAGCGGCTATGACGCCGATAAACGCCAGTACGATAAGTCTACGTGGACCTATCAGTTTGACGAAGACGGTTTTGCGAAGCGCGATATCAGCCTCAGCCACCCGCGCTGCGTCTGGAACCTGCTGAAGAAGCACGTTTCACGCTATACGCCAGACGTGGTGGAGAACATCTGCGGCACGCCCAAAGCCGACTTCCTGAAGGTGTGCGAAGTGCTGGCCTCGACCAGCGCGCCGGACAGAACCACCACCTTCCTGTATGCGCTGGGCTGGACGCAGCACACCGTGGGCGCGCAGAACATCCGCACCATGGCAATGATCCAGCTGCTGCTCGGCAATATGGGCATGGCGGGCGGCGGCGTTAACGCCCTGCGCGGCCACTCCAACATTCAGGGGCTGACCGACCTCGGGCTGCTCTCGACCAGTCTGCCGGGCTACCTGACGCTGCCGAGTGAAAAGCAGACCGACCTGCAGACCTATCTCAGCGCCAACACGCCGAAGGCGATGCTGGCGGATCAGGTCAACTACTGGAGCAACTACCCGAAATTCTTCGTCAGCCTGATGAAGTCGTTTTACGGCGACCGGGCGCAAAAGGAGAACGGCTGGGGCTTTGACTGGCTGCCGAAGTGGGACCAGATGTACGACGTTATCAAATACTTCAACCTGATGGATAAGGGTGAAGTCAACGGCTACATCTGCCAGGGCTTTAACCCGGTGGCGTCGTTCCCGGATAAGAACAACACCGTGCGCTGCTTAAGCAAGCTGAAATACATGGTGGTGATCGATCCGCTGGTGACCGAAACCTCCACCTTCTGGCAGAACCACGGCGAGTCTAACGACGTCGATCCGTCGACTATTCAGACCGAAGTGTTCCGCCTGCCGTCGACCTGCTTTGCCGAAGAGGACGGTTCGATCTCCAACTCCGGGCGCTGGCTGCAGTGGCACTGGAAGGGCGGCGAGGCGCCGGGCGAGGCGCGCAACGACGGCGAGATCCTCGCCGGCATCTACCATCGCCTGCGCAAGATGTACCGCAGCGAAGGCGGGAAGGGCGTGGAGCCGCTGCTCAATATGAGCTGGCACTACAAACTGCCGCACGCGCCGGAATCGGAAGAGGTGGCGAAAGAGAACAACGGCGTCGCCCTCGACGATCTTTATGACGCCTCCGGCAAGCTGCTGGCGAAGAAGGGCGAGCTGCTGAGCAGCTTCGCGCTGCTGCGCGATGACGGCTCCACCGCCTCTTCGTGCTGGATCTATACCGGCAGCTGGACCGAGCGGGGCAACCAGATGGCCAACCGCGACAACGCCGATCCGTCGGGCCTCGGCAATACGCTGGGCTGGGCGTGGGCGTGGCCGCTGAACCGTCGGGTGCTGTATAACCGCGCTTCGGCGGACATTAACGGCAAGCCGTGGGATGCGAAGCGGATGCTGATCCAGTGGAACGGCAGCAAGTGGGTTGGCAACGACATTCCCGACTTCAGCACCGCCGCGCCGGGCAGCAAGGTCGGACCGTTCATCATGCAGCCGGAAGGGCTGGGCCGCCTGTTTGCTCTCAACAAGCTGGCGGAAGGACCGTTCCCGGAACACTACGAGCCGATGGAAACGCCGCTCGGCACCAACCCGCTGCACCCGAACGTGGTCTCCAACCCGGCGGCGCGGCTGTATGACGAAGATGCGAAGCGCCTCGGCAAGAAGGATAAGTTCCCCTACGTCGGCACCACCTATCGCCTGACCGAGCACTTCCACACCTGGACTAAGCACGCGCGGCTCAACGCCATCGCCCAGCCGGAGCAGTTTGTGGAAATCAGCGAAGGGCTGGCGAAAGCGAAAGGCATCAGCAACGGCGACCGGGTGAAGGTCAGCAGCAAGCGCGGCTTTATCCGCGCCGTGGCGGTGGTAACCCGCCGTCTGCGCACGCTGAACGTTAACGGCCAGCAGGTGGAGACCGTCGGCATTCCGCTGCACTGGGGCTTCGAGGGCGTGGCGCAGAAGGGTTATATCGCCAACACCCTGACGCCGAACGTCGGCGATGCCAACTCGCAGACGCCGGAGTACAAGGCGTTTCTGGTCAACATTGAGAAAGCGTAAGGAGCGATTTTATGTCAATGGAAACACAGGACATCATTAAACGCTCTGCCACCAATCCGGCAACGCCCGCGCCCCGCGCGCGGGACTACAAAGAGGAAGTGGCGAAGCTGATTGATGTGACCTCCTGCGTGGGCTGTAAAGCCTGCCAGGTCGCCTGCTCGGAGTGGAACGACATCCGCGACGAAGTTGGCCACTGCGTGGGCGTTTACGATAACCCCGCCGATCTCAGCGCCAAATCCTGGACGGTGATGCGCTTTAGCGAAACCGAGGCCAACGGCAGGCTGGAGTGGCTGATCCGCAAGGACGGCTGTATGCACTGCGAAGATCCTGGCTGCCTGAAGGCCTGCCCGTCCGCAGGCGCCATCGTGCAGTACGCCAACGGCATCGTCGATTTTCAGCAGGACAACTGCATCGGCTGCGGCTACTGCATCGCCGGCTGCCCGTTCAACGTGCCGCGCCTCAATAAAGAGGATAACCGGGTCTACAAGTGCACCCTGTGCGTCGATCGCGTCAGCGTCGGCCAGGAGCCCGCCTGCGTCAAGACCTGCCCGACGGGCGCTATCCACTTCGGCACCAAGAAAGAGATGCTGGACGTAGCGGCGGCGCGGGTGAAAAAGCTGCAGGCGCGCGGCTATCCGCACGCCGGGCTGTATAACCCGGAAGGCGTTGGCGGCACCCACGTGATGTACGTTCTGCACCACGCCGACCAGCCGGAGCTGTACCACGAGCTGCCGAAAGCGCCGAAGATCGATGCCGCCGTATCGCTGTGGAAGGGCGTGCTGAAGCCGCTGTCGGCGGCGGGCTTTATCGCCACCTTCGCCGGGCTGATTTACCACTACATCGGCATTGGGCCAAACAAGGAAGTGGACGACGAGGAGGAGGACCACGATGCGTAAGTCAAAAATGATCGTCCGCACGACGTTTATCGATCGCGCCTGCCACTGGACGGTGGTGATCGCCTTTTTCCTGGTGGCGCTGTCGGGGATTTCGTTCTTCTTTCCGACCCTGAAGTGGCTGACGGAAACCTTCGGTACGCCGCAGATGGGGCGCATTCTGCACCCGTTCTTCGGCGTGCTGATCTTCGTCGCCCTGATGGTGATGTTCGTGCGCTTCGTGCACCACAACATCCCGGATAAGCAGGATATTCCCTGGGTGCTGGGCATTGTTGAAGTGCTGAAGGGCAACGAGCACAAGGTGGCGAAGGTCGGTAAGTACAACGCCGGGCAGAAGATGATGTTCTGGACCATTATGAGCATGATTTTCGTCCTGCTGGTCACCGGGGTGGTTATCTGGCGGCCCTACTTTGCACAGTACTTCCCGATTCAGCTGATCCGCTACTGCCTGCTGATCCACGCCACCTCGGCGATTGTGCTGATCCACGCCATTCTGATCCATATGTATATGGCGTTCTGGGTCAAAGGTTCGATCAAAGGGATGATCGAAGGCAAAGTCAGCCGCCGCTGGGCGCAGAAACATCACCCGCGCTGGTATCGCGACGTGGAGCGCAAGGAAGCGCAGGAAGAGAGTTCCGAAGGCATTAAGTAACCGACGAAGCGGCGCCGTAAGGCGCCGTTTTTCTTTCCGGCAAGCGCCAGGCGGCGCAGCTTGCGCAAATAACACAAAACTGCATAAATCCGCGCCCGATTGCAATGGTCCATTCCGCCCGTTTCAGGAATAATACGGCGCTTTCCTCCAACAAGTGATTAGCCGTATGAAAAAAACGATTTTTTCGTTAGCACTTGGCACCTTCGGGCTGGGCATGGCCGAATTTGGCGTAATGGGCGTGCTCACCGAACTGGCGCGGGACACCGGGATCTCGATCCCCGCCGCCGGTCACATGATCTCCTTTTATGCCTTCGGCGTGGTGATTGGCGCGCCCGTCATTGCGCTGTTCTCAACCCGATTCTCACTGAAGTCGATACTGCTGTTTCTGGTTGCCCTGTGCATTACCGGCAACGCGCTGTTTACCTTTGCCAACAGCTACGCCCTGCTGGCGCTCGGACGCCTGGTATCCGGTTTCCCGCACGGGGCTATCTTCGGCGTCGGGGCCATTATTCTTTCGCGCATTGCGCCGCCGGGCAAAGTGACGATGGCGGTAGCGGGGATGATTGGCGGCATGACCGTGGCGAATCTGGCGGGCGTGCCGCTGGGCACCTGGATTGGGCACACCTTCAGCTGGCGCTACACCTTTTTACTGATCGCCGTCTTCAACGTACTGGTGCTGCTGTCGATTATCGCCTGGGTGCCGCACCTGTTTGATAGATCAGAAGTCCGCCTCAGAGAGCAGTTTCGCTTCCTCACGCTGCCGGAGCCGTGGCTGGTGTTTGCCGCGACGATGTTCGGCAATGCCGGCGTGTTCGCGTGGTTCAGCTTCGTGAAGCCATTTATGCTGAGCGTAGCGGGCTTCTCTGAAGGCGCGATGACCGCCGTCATGACGCTGATGGGCCTCGGCATGGTGCTCGGCAATATGCTGAGCGGCAGGCTCTCTGGACGCTTCAGCCCGCTGCGTATTGCGATTATGACCGATCTGGTAATTGTGCTCAGCCTGATGCTGCTGTTTATGTTCGGCGCCATACCCGCCGCGTCGCTGGCGCTGGGTTTTGTCTGCTGCGCGGGATTGTTCGCGCTGTCGGCGCCGCTGCAGATCATGCTGCTGCAGAATGCCAAAGGCGGGGAGATGCTGGGGGCGGCGGGCGGCCAGATGGCCTTTAACCTCGGCAGCGCCATCGGCGCCTGGTGCGGCGGGCTGATGATAACCCTCAATTTGGGCTACAGCTACGTCGTGCTGCCGGCGGCGCTGCTGTCGTTCGCGGCGATGAGTTCGCTGATGATTTACGGACAGATAAAGCGCAGGCGGGCGCAGAGGGAGGCGCTGGCGTGAGGGAAACGCCGGGAGAGCCCCGGCGTTTTTGATGATTAGCGGCGGAAGTCGATAACCATGCGGCCGCGGATCTGGCCCTGTTCCATCTCTTTAAAGATGGCGTTGATATCGCCCAGCGGACGCAGGGCCACTTTCGGTACCACTTTGCCTTCGGCGGCAAACTGGAACGCCTCGGTCAGGTCCTGGCGGGTGCCGACCAGCGAACCGACAACCTGGATACCGTCCAGCACCAGGCGCGGAATGTCGAGACTCATCGCTTCCGGCGGCAGGCCGACGGCCACCACGCGGCCACCGGCGCGCACTGCGTCCACGGCGGAGTTGAACGCCGCTTTCGCCACAGCAGTGACGACCGCGGCGTGGGCGCCGCCGGTTTTCTCCTGAACGATTTTTGCCGCGTCTTCGCTGCGCGAGTTGATGGTCAGATCGGCGCCCATCTGCTTCGCCAGCTCAAGCTGCGCGTCGTTAACGTCAAGGGCGATGACCTTGGCGTTAAACACATTTTTCGCGTACTGCAGCGCCAGGTTGCCGAGACCGCCGAGGCCGTAGATGGCAATCCACTGGCCGGGCTTGATGCCGGAGACCTTCACCGCTTTATAGGTGGTCACGCCGGCGCAGGTGATGCTGCTCGCCGCCGCTGAGTCCAGACCGTCCGGGACTTTTACCGCGTAGTCGGCGACCACGATGCACTCTTCGGCCATGCCGCCGTCAACGGTATAGCCGGCATTCTTAACCTCGCGACACAGGGTTTCGTTACCGCTGTTGCAGTATTCGCAGTGGCCGCAGCCTTCGAAAAACCACGCCACGCTTGCGCGGTCGCCGGGCTTGAGGGAGGTGACGCCCGGACCGACTTCCGCAACGATGCCGATGCCTTCATGACCTAAAATGACGCCGGTCTTGTCACCGAAATCGCCGTTTTTAACGTGCAGATCGGTATGACAAACCCCGCAGCATTCCATTTTCAGCAGCGCTTCGCCGTGCTTCAGCGCGCGCAGGGTTTTATCGGTGAGGTTAATCTGATGATCCTGAGTCACTACAGCAGCCTTCATATCATAGCTCCTTGTTTATTATGAGAATCTGCGTTGCAGGCTAGAGACTGTAACGTTGAATTACCCCTTAAGGGTTAATGTTTTTCGCGAGATCCGCAAGGCTTCCGCAACATTCATACATACTTTACAGGGTGATTATGGCAACTCTGTGAAAAGCTGCACATTCAGGGCGGTTAATTGCTTAAAAAGCAGGCACCTGCGGTGCCTGCCGGTCAGCGCTTTTCCAGCAGAGTCAGTAGAGCGTCAATTTCCTGCCGCCAGCGGATCTGTCGCTCAGGCTTCTGATGGCGGGATTTGCGGGCGAGGTCCTCGGCCAGCTGCGACTCGAGAGCGATAAGCCGGGTCAGCAGCGCCTCTTCATCGTCGCCCGCCGGCGGCTGCGCCGCCAACTGCGCTGCGGCCGCCGGCGGGGCGGAGGTTTCGCGCATCCGCGTCCACAGGGCGTCGGCATCGTGCCACTCCTCCAGCGTCCCGCCGTCGATAAACCAGAAGCGGCTGCAGGCCCGTTCGATGAGCTGCCGATCGTGGCTGACCAGCAGCGCGCCCCCGGGGAATGCCGCCAGCGCCTCCGCCAGCGCCGCTTTGCCCGCCATATCGAGATGGTTGGTCGGCTCATCGAGCATCAGCAGCCCGTAGCGGGCGAGGCTCAGGCCGACGAACAGCAGGCGCGAGCGCTCGCCGCCGCTGAGCGTCGCCACCCGCTGGCCGCGGCGGGCGTAGCCGAACCCGGCGCTAATCAGGGCCATTTTGCGATCCTCCGGTTCCGGGGCGAAGGGCGCAAGGGCGTCAAACAGCGTGGCCTCGTCTGCCAACTGCCTGAGGGTCTGGTCGTAATAGCCGACCTTCACGCGGGGATGGATCTGCAGCGCTGCGCTATTCTGCTGCCAGATAAGGCGCAGCAGCGACGATTTACCGCCGCCGTTGCGCCCGATTATCGCCACCCGGTCGCCGCTTTTCAGCCGCGCCGCCGGGACGGTAAACAGTGCCGGCAGCCCTGGGGCGGGAGCGACGGACAGGCCGTTCAGCGCCAGCAGCCTGTCGGCGGGCAGGGCATCGCCGCTGAGGTGCAGCCGCCAGCGGCTGCCCTCGGTCAGCGCGGTCTGGCTCGCCTGCAGGCGCTGGACCTGCTTCTCCATCTGTTTGGCCTTGCGGGCCAGATCTTCGTTATCGTAATCCCGGCCCCACGCGGCCAGCCGCTTCGCGCTGGCGGTGACCCGGTCAATCTCTTTCTGCTCGGCCCGGCGGCGCAGGGCGTCGCTTTCATCGCGCGCGGCGAGCGCCCGCAGGGCGGCGCTGCACGGAAGGGCGAAGTGGTGCAGCGTGCGGTCGCGTAAAATCCAGCTGACGTTGGTGACGTTATCCAGCAGCCGGGCGTCGTGAGAGACCATGATAAAGCCGCCGCGCCAGTTCTGGATGAACGACTCCAGCCACAGCAGGGTCGGCAAATCGAGGTGGTTGCCCGGTTCATCCAGCAGCAGCACATCGGGCCGGCGGATCAGCGCCCTGGCCAGCAGCAGGCGGGTGTGCTGACCGCCGCTCAGGGTCGCGCAGGTGAGGTTTGCCACGTCGGGGGCGAGGCCCATCTCCGCCAGCAGAGCATCAACCCGCCAGAGCTGGCTCTCGCGCTCGTCGGGCGGCAGGACGGCGGCGACGGCGGCGCGCAGGGTAAGGGAGGCGAGATGCGCCGGCAGGTGCTGCTCGATGCGCGCCAGCAGGCAGCCTGAGGCGGTTGACACCGTGCCCGAGGAGGGCGACAGGGTACCGTCAAGCAGCTTCAGCAGCGTGCTTTTGCCGCTGCCGTTATCGCCGATAAGGCCGACGCGGTCGCCTTTTTGCAGGGTAAAGGTGAGATCGGAAAAGAGCGGCGCGAAAGCCGTTTCCACGCTCAGGGCGCGTGCATTCAGTAGTGTGCTCATTGAACTTACTCAAGTGTTACAGGCGTGCGAACGCCTCGTCAAACATCGCTGACGATAACCCGGTAAGCCGAGGGAAGGGAGTTACATTGTGGTGTCTTCGCTCAAGCCAAAGTTATCGCAGCACGGTGTGCGTAACGCTTGAGCAGGTGCGATCGCCAAATGTATGTGAAATAACAATCATTTCACAGTACGGCATGGGATCCTCCTTATTTATTCATCAGGTTAATGGGGAGAAGTAGTGTAGCGGGGAGAGACGGGTTTGACCAGTCCAGCCTGTCCTCCTGCCCGGCGTGGAAGCAACATTAACGCGCCAGAGAAATGCGCGGCGGTCAGTCGCCGGTATTTACGCCCTGTTAGCTGTCCTGGGAATAATCTCAATAGCGTTAATTCCCGCAGCGCAGATGATTATTTTTTAATATGTGGAACTATTTTTGTATTAAGCAATCAGCCCGACATTGAGGTGGCGCTTTTATCATTGCTGGCGCCTTTATAGCAAGCGACGCTTAATGACGACTTTTTTTAAGATCTTATTTTCTTAATGTTGTTATAAGGTTTGTTCGTTAAATTCCTCCCATTGATTCATCGTTTAGCCAGCCAGGCAGTTATTTCTGAATGTTGTACTTCTATTTAATTAGCCTGATTCATTATCCCGTCAACGTTTAGCGTTCAGTATTTAATAAGGGATCCACGCAATGAGTGATTTTCTGCCTTTTTCACGGCCAGCGTTGGGCGCGGAAGAAATTGCCGCGGTGACGGAGGTCCTGCAATCCGGCTGGATCACCACCGGGCCGAAAAATCAGGCGCTTGAGAAGGCATTTTGTGACTTAACCGGCAATCAACATGCCATTGCGGTAAGTTCGGCGACCGGCGGGATGCACGTCACGCTGATGGCGCTGGGCATACAGCAGGGCGATGAGGTGATTACGCCATCGCTGACGTGGGTGTCCACCCTTAACATGATTGCGCTGCTGGGCGCAGAGCCGGTGATGATTGATGTCGATCGCGACACGCTGCTGGTGACCCCCGAGGCGATTGAGGCGGCCATAACGCCGCGCACGAAAGCCATTATTCCCGTGCATTACGCGGGAGCGCCTGTGGACATCGACGCGATCCGCGCGATTGGCGAGCGCTACGGTATCCCGGTAATTGAAGATGCCGCCCATGCGGCCGGCACCCGGTACAAGGGCAAGCACGTGGGGGCTGAGGGCACGGCGATTTTCTCTTTTCACGCTATCAAGAACATGACCTGCGCGGAAGGCGGACTTATCGTGACCGACAATGACCGGCTGGCAAAGCGGATCCGCAGCCTGAAGTTTCACGGCCTGGGCGTGGACGCATTTGACCGGCAGGCGTACGGCCGCGCGCCGCAGGCGGAGGTGATCGAACCGGGGTTCAAGTACAACCTGGCGGACATCAATGCCGCTATCGCACTGGTGCAGCTGGCTAAACTGGAGCAGCTTAACGCCCGCCGCCGGGAGATAGCCCGCCACTACTTACAGGCGCTGGCCGATACGCCATTTCTGCCGCTTTCGCTGCCTGAATGCCCGCATCACCACGCCTGGCACCTGTTTATCATCCGCGTAGACGAGGCCGCCTGCGGCATTTCCCGCGCCGGGCTGATGGAGGCTCTGAAAGCGCGGGGGATCGGCACGGGCCTGCATTTTCGCGCCGCGCATACGCAGAAATATTACCGCGAACGCTATCCGCAGCTGCGGTTGCCAAACAGCGAGTGGAACAGCGAGCGTCTGTGCTCGCTGCCGCTGTTTCCCGACATGACTCCCGAAGAGACTTCCCGGGTCATTACCGCCTTACGTGAACTCTCCGGATGCTAACCCAGATGACGATCCTGGAACCTGTCAACAAAATCTCGATTGTGATCCCGGTGTACAACGAACAGGAGAGCCTGCCTGAACTGCTTCGCCGTACATCAGCCGCCTGCGAAAAGCTCAATCGCGATTACGAAATTCTCCTTGTCGATGACGGCAGCAGCGACGACTCCGCCGCCATACTGACCCGTGCCGCAGAAGCGCCGGACAGCCGCATTATCGCGGTGCTGCTCAACCGCAACTATGGCCAGCATTCGGCGATCATGGCGGGCTTTAGCCACGTCACCGGCGACCTTATCATCACCCTCGATGCCGACCTGCAAAACCCGCCGGAAGAGATCCCGCGGCTGGTTGCCAAAGCCGATGAGGGTTATGACGTGGTGGGCACCGTGCGTCAGAACCGCCAGGACAGCTGGTTTCGCAAACGCGCGTCGAAAATGATTAACCTGCTGATCCAGCGCACCACCGGTAAAGCCATGGAGGACTATGGCTGCATGTTGCGCGCCTATCGCCGCCATATCATCGACGCGATGCTGCACTGCCACGAGCGCAGCACCTTTATCCCTATTCTGGCCAATACCTTTGCGCGCCGCGCCATTGAAATTCCCGTGCACCACGATGAGCGCCAGTTTGGCGACTCGAAGTACAGCTTTATGCGCCTGATTAACCTGATGTATGACCTGGTCACCTGTCTGACCACCACGCCGCTGCGCCTGCTGAGCGTCGTCGGCAGCATTATCGCGCTCTTTGGCTTTGCGCTGGCCGTGCTGTTGGTGGTGCTGCGGTTTGCGCTCGGCTCACACTGGGCGGCAGACGGGGTATTTATGCTCTTTGCCGTGCTCTTCACCTTTATTGGCGCCCAGTTTATCGGGATGGGGCTCTTGGGTGAGTACATCGGTCGGATCTATAACGATGTGCGCGCGCGCCCGCGCTATTTTATTCAACGCATCATTCGCCGTGAAACCGCTTTATCTTCAGAGGACAATCAATAATGAAGGCCGTTGTTTTTGCCTATCACGATATGGGCTGCGTGGGGATCCGTGCCCTAATTGCCGCAGGCTATGATATTACAGCGATTTATACTCATCCGGATAATGCGGCTGAGAATACGTTCTTTGGCTCTGTTGCCCGTACGGCGGCAGAATTCGGTATTCCGGTTTTTGCGCCTGAGGATGTGAACCACCCGCTGTGGGTCGATCGTATTAAAGACGCGCGGCCGGACGTTATTTTTTCGTTCTATTACCGCAGCCTGCTGAGTGACGCGATTCTGAACTGCGCGCGGGCGGGCGGATTTAACCTGCACGGCTCTCTGCTGCCGAAATACCGCGGCCGCGCGCCGCTCAATTGGGTACTGGTACACGGCGAAACTGAAACCGGCGTTACCCTGCACCGCATGGTGAAACGCGCAGACGCCGGCGACATCGTCGCCCAGGCGCGGGTGGCGATCGCGGCAGACGATACGGCGCTGACTCTGCACCACAAGCTGTGCGCTGCCGCGTCGTCGCTGCTGGCGGACAGCCTGCCGGCGATCAAAACCGGTAATTTTGCGCAGATCGCCCAGGATGAAGCTGAAGCGACCTATTTTGGCGGCCGATCGCCCAAAGACGGCGCGATAAACTGGCAGGGATCGGCGGTAGCGGCCAATAACCTGGTGCGTGCGGTCAGCGAACCGTGGCCGGGGGCGTTCAGCTACGCGGGCGGCAGTCAATTTATTATCTGGAAAAGTCGCGTGCTGGCAAACAACAGCGGCGCGAAAGCGGGCACCGTGATCGCCGTCAACCCGCTGACGATCGCCTGCGGTACGGGCGCGCTGGAAGTGATCGCCGGGCAGGCGGACAACGGCGTATACATGCAGGGGAGCCAGCTCGCGCAGTCCCTCGGCCTGGTCACCGGCGCCATCCTCAGCAGTAAGCCGGTTTCCGCCGTGAAGAGCCGCACCCGCGTACTTATCCTCGGCGTGAACGGTTTTATTGGTAACCACCTGACCGAACGCCTGCTGCGCGAGGACGACTTCGAGATTTTCGGCCTCGATATCGGCTCTGACGCGATCTCCCGCTTCATCGGCCATGAGCGCTTCCACTTTGTTGAAGGGGACATCAGCATTCACTCCGAGTGGATCGAGTATCACATTAAAAAGTGTGATGTGGTGCTGCCGCTGGTGGCGATTGCCACCCCAATCGAATATACCCGCAATCCGCTGCGCGTCTTCGAACTCGACTTCGAAGAGAATCTGAAGATCGTCCGCGACTGTGTGAAATACAAAAAACGCATCATCTTCCCGTCCACGTCCGAGGTGTACGGCATGTGCAGCGATGCGTCATTTGATGAAGACCGCTCGCCGCTGATCGTCGGGCCTATCAACAAACAGCGCTGGATCTACTCCGTGTCCAAGCAGCTGCTTGACCGCGTTATCTGGGCCTACGGCGAAAAAGAGGGGCTACGTTTTACGCTGTTCCGGCCGTTTAACTGGATGGGGCCGCGGCTCGATAACCTGAACTCTGCGCGGATCGGCAGCTCCCGCGCCATCACCCAGCTGATCCTCAACCTGGTGGAGGGATCGCCGATCAAACTTATCGACGGCGGCAGGCAGAAACGCTGCTTTACCGATATTGGCGACGGTATCGAAGCGCTGTTCCGCATCATTGAAAATAAGAAGAATAACTGCGACGGCCAGATCATCAATATCGGTAATCCGGATAACGAGGCGAGCATTAAGCAGCTGGCCGAAAGTCTGCTGGAGAGCTTTGAACGTCATCCGCTGCGCGGCCAGTTCCCGCCGTTTGCCGGTTTCCGCGAGGTGGAAAGCAGCACCTACTATGGCAAAGGTTATCAGGACGTTGAACACCGCAGGCCCAGCATCAGCAACGCCCGGCGCCTGCTGAACTGGACGCCGACAGTGCCTATGGAGAAAACCATCGACGAAACGCTGGATTTCTTCCTGAAAACCGTAGAGCTCAGGGAGCGTGCATCATGAGAAAAGTCGGCCTGCGTATTGATGTCGATACCTGGCGAGGCACCCGTGAAGGGGTGCCAAATCTTCTGAAGGCGCTCAGTTTACACGCAATTCAGGCCACTTTTTTCTTTAGCACAGGGCCGGACAACATGGGGCGCCACCTGTGGCGGCTGATCAAGCCTGACTTTCTGTGGAAGATGCTGCGTTCCCGCGCGGCGTCGCTGTACGGCTGGGACATCCTTCTGGCCGGAACCGCATGGCCGGGGCGCGTCATTGGCGCGGGGAATGCCGGGGTCATTGCGGCGGCGGCGGAGCAGCATGAAATTGGCCTCCACGCGTGGGATCACCATGCCTGGCAGGCCTGGGCCGGCGTCTGGGATCAGTCGAAACTCAAACAGCAGATTCACCTGGGGCTGGATGCGCTGCAGAACATTGTCGATCGGCCGGTCATCTGTTCGGCGGCGGCGGGCTGGCGCGCCGACCAGCGCGTCGTAAAGGCAAAAGCCGCGTTCCCGTTTCACTACAACAGCGACTGCCGGGGGACGACGCCGTTTGTGCCGGTGCTGTCTGACGGCAGCGAAGCCGCGGTGCAAATTCCCGTGACGCTACCGACCTGGGACGAGCTGATCGGCGCCGGCGTCAGTAAAGAAAACTTCAACGACTTTATTCTGCAGAAAATACACCAGGACACAGGGACGCCGGTTTACACCATCCATGCGGAAGTGGAAGGGATAGCGATGCTTGACGCCTTTCGTCAGCTGCTGGAAATGGCCGCGGCCCGGGGGGTGCAGTTCTGCCCGCTCAGCGCGCTTCTGCCGGCCGATTTATCCACGCTGCCGAGAGGCAAAATTGTGCGCGGGTCCACGCCAGGCCGGGAAGGCTGGCTTGGCTGTCAACAACGCATAGAGCCGTGAGCCGATGAAATCAGCACGATACGGAATACTTATTCTGACCTGTTTTGCCTTGCTGTACCTCGTCCCGCTGGCGTTTCGCCACCTGTGGCAGCCGGATGAGACCCGCTATGCGGAAATCAGCCGCGAAATGCTGCTGTCCGGTAACTGGGTCGTACCCCATTTTCTCGATCTGCGCTATTTCGAAAAGCCGGTTGCCGGCTACTGGATCAATAACCTCAGCCAGCTGATCTTCGGGCATAACAATTTTGCCGTGCGTTTTGGCGCCGTATTCTCAGTAACGCTCAGCGCGCTGCTGACCTCCTGGCTGGCGTTTCGCCTGTGGGGCGATAAAACCGTTGCGCTGCTGGCGGGGGTTATCTTCCTGACCTGCCTGCTGGTCTATGGGGTCGGCACGTACGCCGTGCTCGATCCGATGATCGCGCTGTGGCTGACCGCGGCAATGTGCAGTTTCTGGCTGGCCAGTACCGCCAGAACGCGCGGCGGCATCCTCGGCGGTTACCTCCTGCTGGGCCTGGCCTGCGGCATGGGCGTCATGACCAAAGGGTTTCTGGCGCTGGCGGTGCCGGTCATTAGCGTGCTGCCGTGGGCGATGGCGCAAAAACGCTGGCAACGGGTCCTGCTCTACGGGCCGTGGGCGGTGCTGAGCGCCGTACTGATAACGCTGCCGTGGGCGCTGGCTATCGCCCGCGCCGAACCGGACTTCTGGCGCTATTTCTTCTGGGTGGAGCATATTCAGCGCTTCGCGGAGGACAATGCCCAGCACAAAGCGCCATTCTGGTATTACGTTCCGTTCCTGGTCGCCGGCGCGCTGCCGTGGCTGGGGCTGCTGCCCGGCGCCCTGAAAAGCGGCTGGCAGGGACGGCGCGGGCAGGGCGAGGCGTTTTATCTGCTGGGCTGGGTTGTGATGCCGCTGCTGTTTTTCAGCATCGCTAAGGGCAAGCTGCCGACCTATATTTTGCCGTGCTTCGCGCCGCTGGCGATCCTGATGGCGCGCTACGCGGTGGCGCAGGCAAGAAGCGGATCGGTCATTTTACGCGTCAACGGCTGGATAAATCTGGCATTCGGCGCCGTTTGTCTGAGCATCGTCGCCTTCTTTCTGGCGCCGTGGGGGCTGGCAAAACACCCGGTGTACGCGGCTAACGAAACCCTGAAGGCGATACTTGCCTGCCTGGCGTTTGTCGTCTGGGGGCTGTTTGGTCTCCTGGCGCTAACCCGCAGGCCCGGACGCGGATTCTCGGCCGCGCTTTGCCCGCTGGGCGTGGCGCTACTGGTCGGTGCCGTTATCCCCGCCAGGGTGGTGGACTCGAAGCAGCCGCAGGCGTTTATTGATGATGTTCGCCAGCCGCTGGCCGACAGCCGCTATATCTTTACCAACAGCGTGGGCGTGGCGGCGGGCATTGCCTGGGAAATGCGGCGCAGCGACATTCAGCTTTATGGTCAGGCGGGCGAACTGCGCTACGGTCTCAACTATCCGGATGTGCACGACCGCTATCTCCGCCCGTCCCGGTTCGCGGCCTGGCTGGCGGAGCACCGAAGGCAGGGGAAAGTCTCGCTGCTGCTGGTGGTGTCGAATCCCGGCGAGCTCCACGCCCTGACGCCGCCGCCGGCGGATCGCCTGACCCGCCGCGGACGCTTCGTTCTCCTTGAATACGATGCCCGGCCATGAATATTGCGCTGATCGTTCTGGCCAGTTTGCTGAGCTGCTGCGGCCAGCTGTGCCAGAAGCAGGCGGCCCAGCGGGCGGGGCGCCGCCATCTGATACTGTGGCTCGGGCTGAGCGCGCTGCTGCTGGGGGCGGGAATGCTGGTCTGGCTGCAGGTTCTCCGGCATGTTGACGTAAGTGTCGCTTATCCGATGCTCAGCCTGAACTTTATCTTTATTACGCTTGCCGCGCGCGGGATCTGGAAAGAGCCTATTTCAGCCCGCCACTGGCTGGGGGTGGTGTTAATCATCATTGGCATCATTGCGCTGGGAAGGTACGCCTGATGGGATATCTCTGGGCACTGATGAGCGTGCTGCTGGTAAGCTCGGCGCAGCTTGGCATGAAGTGGGCGATGGTTCAGCTCCCCGCGGCGTCGGATCCGGATTTTGCGACGGCGATGCTGGCCGGCGGCTCCGGCGCGCTGGCGCTGGCGTGCGGGCTGGCGGCCTATGCGTTCTCCATCGGCTGCTGGTATATGGCGCTCAGGCGGCTCCCGCTGAGCAAGGTCTATCCGCTGTTAAGCCTGAGCTACGTGCTGGTATGGTTTGCCGCCATGATGCTACCGTGGCTTAACGAAAGGTTTAGCCCGGAAAAGCTTATCGGCGTGGCGGCGATTGTCACTGGCCTGGTACTGATTTGTCTGCCCGATAAGCGGCGCGGCAAATAAGGCGGGCTTTGAGGGGGAGGATAAACCGAGGCCGCAAGGGGTAACCCGCGGGATGTTGCGGAGATAAAAAACGGGCCTGCATCCGCAGGCCCGGTGTCTTAAATCGACGTCCGCCGGTAGTTACGGTACTCCGGCTCCCAGAAATTATCATTAATTGCCTGGGTCAGGGCATCCGCCGAGGTGTTTACCGCCACGCCCTGCTGTTGGGCCATTTTGCCCACCGCGAAGGCGATAGCGCGGGACACGGTGTGGATATCCTTCAGTTCGGGCAGCACCAGGCCCTCGCCGTTATTCACCAGCGGCGAGTGCTTGGCCAGGGTTTCGCTGGCGGACATCAGCATCTCGTCGGTGATGCGGGTGGCGCCGGAGGCGATAACGCCGAGGCCAATACCGGGGAAGATATAGGAGTTGTTGCACTGGGCGATAGGGTAGGTTTTATCCTTCCACACGACCGGATCGAACGGACTGCCGGTGGCGACCAGGGCGTTGCCGTCGGTCCAGCTGATGATGTCCTGCGGCGTGGCCTCAACGCGCGAGGTCGGGTTAGAGAGCGGCATGACGATCGGGCGCGGACAGTGCTTGTGCATCTCGCGGATGATCTCTTCGGTAAACAGTCCGCTCTGGCCGGAGACGCCGATCAGGATATCCGGCTTCACGTTGCGCACCACGTCCAGCAGGGAGAGCACCTCTTCCTGGGTATCCCACTGGGCCAGCAGGCCGTCGCGCTTCTGGGTCAGCTTCGTCTGGAAGGAGAGCAGGTTAGGCATCTGGTCGGTGAGCAGGCCGAAGCGGTCCACCATGAAGATACGCGAGCGGGCCAGCTCCTCGCTGAGGCCTTCCCGCTGGGTCTGGGCGATAATCTGCTCGGCGATACCGCAGCCGGCGGAGCCGGCGCCGAGGAAGACGATTTTCTGCTCGCTGAGCTGGCTGCCCGCCGCGCGGCTGGCGGCAATCAGCGTGCCGACGGTCACCGCCGCCGTGCCCTGAATGTCGTCATTAAAGGAGCAGATCTCATTGCGGTAGCGGGTCAGCAGCGGCATAGCGTTCTTCTGGGCGAAGTCTTCGAACTGCAGCAGCACGTTCGGCCAGCGCGACTTAACGGCCTGAATAAAATCATCGACAAACTGGTAGTACTCGTCGTCGGTAATGCGCGGATGGCGCGCGCCCATGTACAGCGGGTCGTTGAGCAGCTGCTGGTTGTTGGTGCCGACGTCAAGCACCACCGGCAGAGTATAGGCCGGGCTGATGCCGCCGCAGGCGGTGTACAGCGACAGCTTGCCGATGGGAATGCCCATACCGCCGATGCCCTGGTCGCCGAGACCGAGAATGCGCTCGCCGTCGGTGACCACGATCACTTTGATATTGTGGTTCGGCACGTTCTGCAGGATGTCGTCGATGTTTTCCCGGTTCTCCCAGGAGATGAACACCCCGCGCGCGCGGCGGTAGATCTCCGAGAAGCGCTCGCAGGCGGCGCCGACCGTCGGGGTATAGATGACCGGCATCATTTCATCGAGGTGGTTTTCAACCAGCCGGTAGAAAAGGGTTTCGTTGGTGTCCTGGATGTTGCGCAGGTAGATATGCTTATCGATTTCGGTTTTGAAGCCCTGGTACTGGATCCAGGCGCGCTCGGCCTGCTCTTCGATGGTTTCCACCACTTCCGGGAGGAGGCCGAGCAGGTTGAAGCTGCGGCGCTCTTCCATGCTGAAGGCGCTGCCTTTGTTCAGCAGGGGGAATTCAAGCAGGACCGGGCCCGCATAGGGAATATAAAGCGAACGATTTTTTTTAAGATTGGGAAATATCACACTCACTCCTTTGTCATCACTCCAGGCCCGGACATCGGTAGCGAGAGGGTCTGGCAGGTACTGCGGCGCGACAAATTATAAAGCAAGTGTTAATGAAAAGGGTGAAATCTGGTGTTGTGAAATTAAAAAAAGCACCCCCTTTACTTGAAAGGTGGTGCTGTTCTGTATTAAAGGCGAGTGAGGTTAGCCGCGACGCTTGCGGCCGGTGGCGTTTGATACCAGGCTTTCGCTGCCGCCTTCGACAAGAACTTTTTTCTGGTTAGAGAGCTTATAATTCAGGCCAAGAAGGTGGCGTGCCTGACGGTTCGATTTCATGTTGACTCCTTTGATCCTGTTGCGAGTTTCAAGGTCGGTTGAAATATAACCCATAGCGTGCAGGATGAATCCTGCGCCTTTTATCATTCGCCAGTAGCGGCAAAATAGCAAGCGCCGGGGGAGGCATTAAGGAATAATCCAGGAATCATGGCGCTGTGCTACGGTGATCTATACTTAAGCACTCAATCGTCAACAAGGAGCAACACATGACTATTCATAAGAAAGGCCAGGCGCACTGGGAAGGGGATCTCAAGCACGGGAAAGGCACGGTCTCTACCGAAAGCGGCGCCCTCAGCCAGCAGCCCTACGGCTTCAACACCCGCTTTGAAGGGAAGCCCGGCACCAACCCTGAAGAGCTTATCGGCGCCGCGCACGCCTCCTGCTTCTCGATGGCGCTGTCGCTGATGCTGAGCGACGGCGGCTATACCGCCACCTCTATCGACACGGAAGCCACCGTGTCGCTGGATAAAAAAGACGGCGGCTTTGCCATTACCAAAGTAGCGCTGCAGAGCCGGATCTCCGTGCCGGATATCGATCCCGCCAAGTTTGATGAAATCATCAACAAAGCGAAGGCCGGCTGCCCGGTCTCTCAGGTGCTGAACGCTGAGATCACGCTTGATTACACGCTGAACTGATTCTGCCTTTATCGCCAGACAGCGGCTCCGGATTCGGGGCCGCTGTCGTTTTGTCCGGAAACGGGCAGGCTTTTTCACCGTTTTTTCCGTACAATCCTTCGCCATCCTTCACGGAGCAGGGACGTTATGGAAAACGACAGCGACGACATCAGGCGAAGCCCCACCCCTCACGATTCGACCTTCAAACAGTTTTTGACCCATCCCGACACGGCGCGCGACTTTATGCAGCTGCACCTGCCAGCGGATCTGCAGGCGCTTTGCGATTTCAGTACGCTGAAGCTTGAATCAGGCAGTTTTATTGAAGACAACCTGCGGCCCTACTTTAGCGATGTGCTCTACAGTCTGAAGACCGTTAATCATGATGATGGTTATATCCATGTTCTTATTGAGCATCAATCCACGCCGGACAGACATATGGCTTTCAGGCTGTTGCGCTACGCCGTTGCGGCGATGCAGCGCCATCTTGAAGCCGGACACAGCAGGCTGCCGCTGGTGATCCCGGTGCTGTTTTATGCCGGCCGGCGCACGCCTTATCCCTGGACCACCCGCTGGCTGGATGATTTCCACCGGCCCGAAATCGCGGAACGGCTTTACCGGGGGGCGTTTCCGCTGGTAGACGTCACGATCATTCCCGACGATGAAATTATGGAGCACCGCAGCATGGCGGCGCTGACGCTGCTGCAAAAGCACATTCATCGCCGCAATCTGGCCGAACTGACGGACCGGCTGGTTACTCTGCTGTGCAGCGAATACATGACGGGACAGCAGTTGGCATCGTTGATAAACTATGCGATACAAGTAGGTGATACGCCCGATGCCGAAGGCTTTGTCCACCAGCTGGCGCGGCGCGTACCGCAACATGAGGATGCACTGATGACGATCGCACAACAGTTAGAACAGAAAGGTGTTGAGAAGGGCATTCAGCTCGGCAAGCTTGAGATGGCGCGCGCTTTAGTTCAGCAGGGCATGGATCTTAATACCGTTGCCCGTACCAGCGGTTTCACGCCCGATGAGCTGATGGCTACAGGGCATCAAGCCTTCAACCAATATTCTTCAGAACAGTAAATATATCAGTCCGCGTGCCGCCACAGCGTCGTGAGCGGGCCGCCGGCGCCGGTCACCGGATCGCTGTCGGGGAAAGGCGTTGTGCTGATGCGCCGCCGTGCGGCGGCATCCGGCGCCGCGCGATTGATGTCCGCATGCTCACCCGGCGGGTAGGCGCCGACCACCGTGAAGTCGTCGCTATGGCTCAGGCAGCAGTGCCCGGTGCCGGTCGGCAGCACCACCACGTCTCCTTTTTCAAGCGTCACCGTGCGGCCGCCCGGCCCGCCGAGCATTACCTGCGCGCTGCCCGCAAAGACGCCCAGCACCTCGTGTCCTTCGGTGTGGTAGTGGTGAAAATCATAAATACCCCACCGCCACTGCGGCGGCCAGCCGTTGCGGTTAAACCGCTGCTCCATAGTGCTAGCCAGATCCAGGCTGGCGTCGGGCCGGACTATCGCCTGCCGGTAGTGCAGCACCGGCAGGCGGGCGTTATTGGGCACCCAGTCGAGGGCTGTCAGCATAAAGTGCTCCACCGCCGCGTCGGCGGCAGCAGAAAAAAGTCGGCGGTCAGGTAAGTGAGACGTCATACTTCAATCCTCCCGTAAAGTATTAACCCTGGACCATAGCGCCATTTATGGCTACCCGCGTCGGCAAAAGGCCGCTAATCTGCGGCTCAAAAAGAAGGAGCAGCAAGATGAACCGTACTGAAGACAAGGTCGCCATCGGCGAGCTGATTAACGGCTGGATCTATCGCGATACCGGCCAGTGGGACAAGCTGGCGGTGATCTTCGCCCCCGATGCCACCATTGAAGTGACTTGGTTTGAAGGCAAGGCCAGCGAGTTTATTGCCGCCTCGCGCAAGATGGGCGCATCGGCGATCTCCTCGAAGCACTTTATCGGCGCGCCGGTTATTACCTTCAGCGCCGACGGCAGCCGGGCGGTAACCGAGACCAACGCCATGATTATCGCCATGAACGAGAGCATCCGCCTCGGGGCCACCGTTCACAACCGTTTCCTCGACAATCTGCAGAAGGTGAACGGCGAGTGGAAAATCTGCCAGCGCCAGGTGGTGTACGACTGCGGCTCTTTTGATTTTCCGGCGGGCATTGTCGATATCGATCCGCACGTGGTCGGCCAGTTTCCGCTGGCCTATGCGCCGCTGGGCTACCTGCTGCACAGCGGCGGCTACACGGTGCAGCGGCTGTTTGCTACCCGCAACAGCCCGCTGGAGGCCGACATTCGCCGCAGCAACGCGGCGTGGCTGGAGAGCTAAGCGCGGCGGCGCAGACGGCTGAGGCTGAACAATACCGCCAGCGCTGACGCCGCGACCGCGATCCACAGGCTCAGGTGCACCGCCTGCTCCTCCTGCGCGGGGGCAGCGGCGTGCGCCAGCGCGATCCCGACAATCGCCGCCCCGAGGCACTGGCCGAAGGTCCGCACTACCGCCAGTACGCCCGAAGCGTAGCCGCTGTGCTCCCGCGCCACGTTACCCATCAGCTCCCGGTTGTTCGGACTCTGGAAGCAGCCAAAGCCCATGCCGCACACCAGGCTGCGCAGGCCAATATCCCACACCCCGGCGTGCGCCGGCAGCGTCGCCAGCAGCATCAGGCCTGCGGCAAACAGGGCGAGTCCGGCGGTTGAGATCGCCGCCGCCGAATACCTGTCCGCCAGCCGACCGGCCTGCGGCGCCACCAGCATGATCCCCAGCGGCCAGGGCGTAAACAGCAGCGCGGCGCCGAAGGCGCTGTAGCCGTAGACGTTCTGGAACAGAAACGGCAGGGCGATAAAGGCAATCCCCTGGCCGATAAACGACGCCAGCGAGGTCAGCGCCGCCAGCGAAAAGCGCGCGGAGGTGAAGATAACCGGCGGCAGCAGCGGATCGCGGCGGCGGCGGATGTGGCGCACGAACAGCAGGCCGGAGACCAGCGCCGTCGCCCCCCACAGCCCGGCCTCCGTATCAACGCCGCCGCCGTGCGGCGAGGATACGCGGGTGGCGGCCATAATGGTAGCGCCGAGCGCCAGGGCTGAGAGCAGCGCTCCCGGCCCGTCGAAGGCGATCGTGCGGGTTTGCGCCTGATTGGGGATGGCTTTAATCGCCAGCACCAGCGCCAGCGCGCCGGGAACAATATTGATGGCAAACAGCCACTGCCAGCCGAACGCCGACAGCAGGGTGCCGCCCAGCACCGGGGCAGCGGCGGTGCTGGCGGCGATCAGCAGCGCATTGAGGCCGAGGATCCTGCCGAGCAGCCGGTTGGGGAAGATTGAGCGCAGAATGGCGGGCGAGATGCTCAGCGTCGCCGCGCCGCCGATGCCCTGCAGCACCCGCATGGCAATCAGCATTTCCGCCGAAGAGGAAAGGGCGCAGCCCAGCGAGGCGAGGGTAAACAGGCTGAGGCCAAAGATAAACAGCGGCCGGAATCCGTAGCGGGTCGCCAGCGCCGAAAAGGCTATCAAAAGCATGGAGACGGCGAGCAGATAGCCGTTGGCAAACCAGACGGCGACGCCGGCGCTCACCTGCAGCGTATGGGCCATTTGCGGCAGGGCGATATTGATCATCGCCCCGTCAAACACCGCCATCAGCGTTGAGCACATCACGGCGGCCATCGCCAGCGCCCGCCGGTGGCCCGGCAGACCCTCATCGCCCGGGCGGTCAGAGAAAAGCGTCATCACAACTCCTGGTACTGTTTTATTGGCTGCGGAAACTATAAGCTGACGGGAAACGCTGCGGAAGACGCCTCATCTGCATTTTATTGTTGCGCGTGACGCCATCTGTGAAGGGATTTGACGCATGAAAGACGTTGACTTCAACCTGATTATTGCCCTCGACGCGCTGCTGACCGAAGCCAGCGTAGCGGGCGCGGCAAGGCGCATGGGCCTGAGTACCTCGGCGATGAGCCGCACCCTGAGCCGCCTGCGGCAGGCGACCGGCGATGGCCTGCTGGTCAGGGCCGGGCGCAATATGGTGCTGACGCCCTATGCGGAGTCGGTGCGCGCGCGCACCCGGGAGGCCGTTGGCCAGGTTGCCGACATCCTCACTCCTCCCGCGCCGCGGGTGGATTTGCAGATCTTAAAAAGAACCTTCACGCTGCGCGCCAATGAGGGCTTCGTTGAGGCGCTGGGCCCGGCGCTGATTGCCGATATTGCGGCGCGGGCGCCGCAGGTCTGCCTGCGCTTTGCCCCCAAGCCTGAGAAAAGCGGCCAGCCCCTGAGAGAAGGGCGGGCCGATCTGGAAATAGGCGTTCTGAGCAACATGGGACCGGAGATCCGCGTGCAGGCGCTATTTCGCGACCGCTTTGTCGGCGTCGTTCGCCGCGAGCACCCGCTGGCGACGCAGGATCCGATAACGCCTCAGGACTACGTCGCCTGGGGGCACGTGACGGCCTCGCGGCGCGGCGTGCAGACCGGGCCGGTGGACGAGGCGCTGGCAGAAATGGGGCTTCAGCGGCGGATAATCAGCGTGGTGCCGGGCTTTCCGGCCGCGCTGGCCGTTGCCGGGGCGACCGATCTTATTGCCCTGGCGCCGGCGTCGTTTCTGATAAACCCGCTGCTGGCGGCGCGCTTTCACCGCTTCGAACTGCCGGTCCGCACGCCGGTTATCACCATCTCCCAGATGTGGCACCCGCGCATGGAGAACGATCCCGGCCACCGCTGGCTGCGCCAGCGGGTGCTGACCGCCTGCGCGGAGGCGCTTGCCCGCGCGGCAGGCAGCGCCTGAGCCCGCGCAGCGGGCGTTTGCACAATCACCGTGCGTCCTTTCCCGCCTTGAGTCCCGATGTTGTTGTAAATAAAAGTAAAATAATCCTGGCACAGTTACTGCTTAGCCCTTCACAGACGGTTATTTCTGTGACGGGAGTCAACAATGAGCGTAATGAGAGAACCCTTAGTCAGGGTGAAGTACGGTAAATGGTCGCAGCTGTTTCTCGGCCTCGTCTGCATGGCCTCTATTTCCAGCCCCCAGTACGTCTGGACGCTGCTGGCTGAGCCGCTCACCGAGAAGCTCGGCGTTGGCCTGCCCGAGCTGCAGGTGACGTTTTCGCTGCTGATTATCCTCCAGACCTTCTTTTCGCCCTTTCAGGGGCGGCTGGTGGAGAAGTACGGACCTCGCCTGCTTATCTCTCTCGGTACGGTGATGGCCGGGCTGAGCTGGGTGCTGGCCGCCCGGGTCAACGGCCTGGCCGCGCTGTATCTGGTCTACGGCTGCCTCGGCGGTCTGGGTACCGGGATTGTCTACATTGGCGTGGTGGGGCTGATGGTGAAGTGGTTTCCGCACAACCGCGGCTTTGCCGCCGGCGCGGTGGCGGCGGGTTACGGCATGGGCGCGATTCTGACCACGTTCCCGATCGCCATTTCGCTGAGCAGCTACGGGCTGTCGCAGACGATGACGCTGTTTGGCGTGATTTTTGCCCTCGTCGGACTGCTGGCAAGCCAGGGGCTTAGCCTGCCGCCGGAGGCCGCGGCGCGGCAGGTTCCGCCGCGCGTGGCCCAGAGCCACCGCCAGTTCCGATCCTCTGAGATGCTGCGCCAGCCGCTGTTCTGGCTGATGTTTATGATGATGGCGATGATGTCCACCTCCGGGCTGATGGTCACCTCGCAGATGGCGATTTTCGCCGAAGATTTTGGCATCAGTAACGCGGTAGTCTTCGGCATGGCGGCCCTGCCGCTGGCGCTGACCATTGACCGCTTCACCAACGGCCTGACGCGCCCGCTGTTTGGTTTTATCTCTGACCGCATCGGGCGGGAGAAGACCATGTTCATCGCCTTCGCGCTGGAGGGCGTCGCCATGATGCTGTGGCTGGCCTGTCGCGAATCGCCGGTGCTGTTCGTCCTGCTGTCGGGGGTGGTCTTTTTCGGCTGGGGCGAGATCTTCTCGCTGTTTCCGTCGACGCTGACCGACACCTTCGGCAGCGAGCACGCCGCATCCAACTACGGCTGGCTGTACATCTCCCAGGGCGTCGGCTCCATCTTCGGCGGCCCGCTGGCGGCGCTGCTTTATCAGCACAGCCACAGCTGGACCGCCGTCTTTAGCAGCGCCATCACCCTCGATTTTCTCACCGCCGGACTGGCGCTGCTGGTGCTCAAACCCTGGCGGGCGCGCTTCATCCGGCAGAATAACGCCCGCTGAGGCTACTCTCTCCAGCGGCTGCGCAGGTAGTCAACCGCCTGGCGGGTCTGCGGGCGGTTGAGGTAGTCCTCGCGAAACAGGATGGTGCCCCGGATCTGCGGCAGCGAGGCGTTGAAGTCGAGCTGCTTCTTCAGCTCCGGCACGCCGCCGGCGACGGTCCAGTCCGGCTCGCTGCGCGACGGCTCGCCGATTTTATACAGCGCCATGCCGATATAGAGCCGGGTGTGCGTCGGCTTCACCACGTCGGCCCACCAGCGGGCCAGTACGTCGTAGCGGGCGGCATCCCGGGCGAAAGGCCAGTAGAGCTGCGGCGCGATGTAATCAAGCAGCCCGAGCTGCACCCAGCGGCGGGTATCGGCATAGGCCTCGTCATAGGTGGCGGCGCCCCGGGTATCTGAGCCGGCCGCATCGTGGGAACGGTTGCGCCACACCCCGGCGGGGCTGACGCCAAACTGCACGTCCGGTTTTATCTGGTGCACCGTGCGCGAGACCTGCTCGATCAGCTGCAGGGTGTTGTTGCGCCGCCAGTCGGCCTTGCTGCTGAAGCCCTGGCCGTACTGCCTGTACGTGGCGGCGTCGTTAAGCGCCGAATCGCGGGTTTCGGTATAGAAATAGTCGTCGAACTGCACGCCGTCTACCGGATAGTTCTGCACGACTTCGGCGACGATGCTGGTGATCCAGTCCCGCGCTTCGGGAATGCCGGGGTCAAGGACAAAGCGATCGCTGGCGGTGCGGATCCAGTCCCGGTGCAGTACGTAGACGCTGGGCGGCTGCTGTCTCAGGGTGGCGTTGAGGGCCGCCACGGTTGAAGGGCGGGTATTGGTGGTCACGCGATAGGGGTTAAACCAGGCGTGAACCTTCATGCCGCGCCGGTGGGCCTCGTCGAGCATAAACTGCAGCGGGTCGTAGCCCGGATCCTGGCCAATGTGTCCGGTCAGCGTATCGGACCAGGGCAGGATCTGCGAGCGCCACAGGGCGGTGCCGTCCGGCTTCACCTGGAAGAATACGGTATTGATGCCAAGCGTTTTCAGGTTATCCAGCTTATCGGTGAGGGCCTTTTTTTGCATCGCAATCCGCGTTGCCGCGTCGGCAATGGTCACCGAGGGGATCGGCGGCCAGTCGAGACGCGATACGGTGGTCAGCCAGACGCCGCGCACCTCTTCATTCTGCGTCCGGGGCTGGCCGGGATGACTCGCCGGGCCGGAAGGGGTGACCAGCGAAACCGGCGGTTTACTGGCGCAACTGATGAGCAGCAGCGCCCCCGCCATTAGCGCTGCAGCGCGCGCGGCAGAATAGGCGCCTGCTGCGAAAAAAGAGTGGGTGAAGGTCTTAATGGTAAACTCCGTTTTTTATCGTCGCCGTCCGGGAGGCAACATTTTCTGCTTATTCCCGCCCCGGGGCAATGGTACCGCGGGCCGCTTCGCACTCACCCGCATGATAAGCGTAGCGGGTGAGTGGAATTTAAGCATAGCGATAAAACGGAAAACAGCCTGTCAACAGAGAAACCGCCAGCAGGACCAGGCAGGTGATAAACGACCAGCGCAGCGTGAAGCACTGGGCCTGGGCATAATCCACCTTCAGCATCCCCACCAGCAGGTAGGTGGAGGCCACCAGCGGACTGAGGATATGCACCGGCTGTCCCACCAGCGCGGCGCGGGCCATTTCCAGCGGCTCGATGCCGTAGTGGCCCGCGGCCTGAACCAGCACCGGAAGCATCCCGAAATAGAACACGTCGTTGGAAACCATCCACGTCACCGGAATGCTGATAATGGCGGTGATCAGCGCCAGATAGGGCCCCAGCGCGGCGGGAATAATATCGACGATGGCGGTGGCGAGGCGGTTGGCCATTCCGGTCTCAGAGAAGATGCCGGTAAACACGGCGGCGGCGAAAATCAGGCCCGCGACCGCCAGCACCGCGGGCGCGTGCCGGGTAAGCTGCTCCTGCTGCTGCTTCAGGTGCGGATAGTTGACGACGAACATCAGGGCCGTTGCCAGCATAAACAGGTAAGCCATGGGCATGACGTCCAGCACCAGCAGCGTCATCAGGGCCACCGTCAGCGCCCAGTTAAACCAGAAGCGCCATCCCGCGTCCGGCTTCGGCTCAAGCTCGACCCATCCCGCCGCCGCCGGTGCGCCGGCGCGAATGTTCAGGCGCGCGCGCTCCCGGCGACCGAGCAGCCAGGCCATGATAAAGGTCCACACCACGCAGGCGAACAGCGGCAGCAGCATCGGGACAAACAGCGTCGCCACGTCGGCGTGGACCACCGCGGCGGCCCTTGCCGTCGGGCCGCCCCAGGGGAACATATTGCCAAGTCCGGTACACTGCAGCAGCAGGCAGCAGACGCTCAGCTTCGACAGGCCGATGCGCTCATAGATGGGCATGAACGCCGCCAGCACGATCATGTAGACCGTGGCGCCGTCGCCGTCCAGCGCAACGATGAAGCCCAGCAGCGCGGTGCCCATGAAGATTTTCACCGGATCGCCGCCGACGGCGCTGACGATGCGCTTAATGACGGGATCGAACATCCCGGCGTCGGTCACGCTCATAAAGTAGATCATGGCAAAAATCAGCATCACGCCGGTCGGCGCGACGGTACGCAGACCTTTGGTGACCATCGCGCCCATGTCGGTTCCGTGACCTGCGAACAGGGCAAAAAGCGTGGGGATCAGAATCAGCGCGGTCATCGCCGAAAGTTTTTTGCTCATCAGTAAGCCGATAAAGCAAACGATCATGAGCACACTGAGGATCAGCAGCATGATGAGGTATCCTGTAGGGTAGAGTAAGAACGGTGTCGTTATTTTTTTTAAAAGCACACTTGTCCGTTCAGGCTTGCCCTGCCGCAGCGGCAGGGCAGCTGGCCTAGCGGTGGTCGCGCAGCGAAGGCGACACCGGCAGCGGCAGGCGATAGAGCTTCACCGGATACTCAACCGTTGACGGTTTTCCTCCGGTGGTGGCCGGCGTGCGGTTAATCTGCGCAGAAGGCATCCACAGCGCGCCCTCTGAAATCCACATCGCATCGATCCACACCAGCCGCGGATCCTGAATTACCGTTGTGACGCTGCCGTCCGGCGCAATGCGCTTGATGCTGCGGGTATTGAGATCCGACGCGTAGATATTGCCGTTAGCATCAATGGCCGTACCGCCCGTGCTCCAGGTGTCGCGGACCTTCTGCGCATGTTTCGCGACCTCGGCCGCCGGCAGCGACGGGTCATTCAGATAGCGGGTCTCGATGCGGGCCAGCGGGCCGGGGATCGCCTGGTAATAGAGCCACTTACCGTCGGGAGAGACTTCCAGCTGATCGAGGCCTACGCGCTTCTCGCGGCCGTCGCGCAGGTAGAGTTTCTTCCCGTCGGCGTAGATGGGCAGGTGGTCAATCGACAGCGGATGGTCGTCCAGCGCGCGCCAGCTTTTGCCGCTTTTCATATTGAGGATCACCAGCCCCCGGGCGCCCGGATCGGTGATATAGGCGAAGTCGCCGTTGAAGCGCACGTCGTCGAGGTAGCTGGTCTCTTTCAGCACCGGCGCTTTGAAGACGTAGCTGCTGACCACTTTCCCGGTCCGCAGATCGATACTCACCAGCTTGGCCGCCCCCGGCACGGCCTTATCGCCGGTGCCGATACCTTTGTTGCCGGCGTCCATTACCCACAGATTGCCGTCCGGCCCGATGCGCAGGGCGTTTACGTGATAGAAGTGATGCTCGGGATCCTGCGCCTGCCACTGGTTCCACTCGCCGTTCGGGTAGGGCGTGAGCTGATTATTGATAACTTCAGCCAGCTGTACGCCGCTGCCCTCGGACTGGGTCAGCGACGCAAAGATGCGGCCATCCTGGCTGACCGTAATGCCGTTCCACACCCGGGGTGAGGTCGCCACCTGCTGCAGGCGGCTATCCTGCTGAGTCGGTAAACTGGCCGCAAGCGGGTCCTGCGCGCTGGCCTCCAGGGCGGTACCCAGGGCTAAGGCAAGCGTCAGCGCTTTAAACAAATGGTTCATTTTTATCTCCTTTGCGCGGATGTTACTCCGAGTGTTGCTTTGTTGTTAACTTATTTACATCCTGGCATCCCGGGGAAATAAATTATATTCTTTGGTTTTTATCAATTGATTCCTGGCGGGAATGTATGGAGCTTAAAGATCTGCACTACTTACTGGCGGTGAGGGAGACGGGCCATCTGGGTAAGGCGGCACAATCCCTTGGCATTACTCAGCCCGCGCTGACCAAATGCCTTCAGCGGCTGGAGAAGTTTTACGCAACGCGGCTGATAATGAAGGTCGGACGGGGGATGCAGCTGACGGAAGCGGGCCTTCTACTTTGTGAACGCGCTCAAAAAGTCACCCACCTGATGCAGGTGACGCGTCAGGATCTGCGGGCGCTGGGCGAGGGGACCGCAGGGGTGCTGCGGCTGGGCGTGGCGGCCACGGCGGCCGAGTTTATGCTGCCGGAATTGAGTGCAGCGCTGCTGCAAAAGGCGCCGACGGCGCAGCTGGAGGTGACCGTCGGCATGAATGACCTTCTGCAGAAGCTGCTGCGGGAGAATAAAATCGATCTGATTCTGGGCTACTTGCCGGAGAGCGGCGGTGAGTTTGTCACCCGGCCGCTGATTGACGATCCGGTGGTCATCGCCGCCAGCCGCCGGCACCCGCTGACCAACATCCACCCGACGCCGGAACAGCTGGCAAGCTACAGCTGGCTGCTGCCTTCATCAGAGGTCGCCACCCGCCAGTGGCTGGAGCGGCGCCTGCACAGCGGCGGCTATGCGCCGCCGCGGGTACAGATGCAGAGCAATACCCTGTCGCCGCTGCGCCGGCTGGTCGCCAGCAGCGAACTGCTGACCTTTATCTCCCGGCGACTCATCAACAGCGGCGACAGCGAAAGCGGGCTGGCGGAGATCCCGCTGCCGCTGGTGGTGATGCCGCGCACCTTCGGCTGGCAGTTTCGCTCGCTCAGCGAACTCTCGCCCGCCAGTCGGCTGCTGGTGGAACTGGCGGAGAAGCGCTGGCGCTGGTAGCGGCCAGCTCACCCTGCAATATCCTCCAGGCGGCGGTTAAGGGTCCGCGGGCCAAACACGCCGATGGTAAATACCACAATCGCCATCGCGGCGGAGATGACGATGAACACCGTCCCGACGCCCATCTCATGCAGTACCCAGGCAATGGTGAAGCCCGACAGCATGCCGCTGATGCGGCTCACCGAATAGACCAGCCCGATAGCCTTGGCCCGGAACCGGGTCGGGAACAGCTCCGCCTGATAGGCGCGGTACGAGAAGGTCATGCAGGTGCTGGCAAGCGACAGCAGCAGACCCAGGGAGACCAGCATCACCGGCGCCGATTGCCAGGAAAAGAGCGTCCCCACAACGGCAATGGCCAGCGCCGAACCGCTCACCAGCCACTTGCGCTCGATGCGGTCGGCGATGGTCATCGCCAGCAGCGGGCCGAGCGGGCTGGCAAAGGCGATTAAAAACGAGTAGAGCAGGCTGTGGGTAAAGGTCACCCCTTTGGCGGCCAGCAGCGTGGGGATCCAGCTGGCGAAGCCGTAATAGCCGATGGACTGGAAGAAGTTAAACACCAGCAGCATCAGCGTCCGGCGGCGATAGGGCGACTTCCACATCTCATTTTTTACCGCCGGCGCTGCGGCCGCCGGTACGACGTCCACCTCTCTGACCGGAGGCAGGACTTCGCCGGTCGATTTCGCCACCCGCGCCTCCAGCCGGCGCACGATATCTTCGGCTTCCTTATAGCGGCCTTTTTCCACCAGCCAGCGCGGGCTCTCCGGCAGCCCCATGCGGATAAGCCACACCACCACGGCGCCGATACAGCCGAGCAGGACAACCCAGCGCCAGCCGCTGATCCCCAGCGGCGCCAGCGGCACCAGTTGCCAGGAGAGGAAAGCAATAGTGGGAATGGCGGTATACTGGATAGCCTGCACGAACGCATAGGAGCGCCCCCGCAGGCGGGCCGGGATAAATTCTGATACGTAGGCATCAATCGTCACCAGCTCGGCCCCTACGCCGATGCCGGAGACGATGCGCCAGAAGATCACCGCGTGCGGGTGATGCTGAAAAGCCATAATGCCGCTGGAAACCGCGTAGATGAGCAGGGCTATTACAAACACCTTGCGCCTGCCCAGCCGGTCAGCCAAACCGGCGACCAGCAGCGTCCCGAGAAATACGCCCATAAACATGGCGGCGACAAACGCGCCCAGGCTTGTGGGATCGAAAAAATTGTGGCTGCCGTGGCTAAAAATACCTTCCCGGACCATGCCCGGGCCGATATAGGCGGTGAGGAACACGTCATAGATTTCAAACCAGCCCCCGAGGGCCAGGCCGAAGATGATGAGCCACACCGGGCGGGCGGCGGGGAGCCGCTCAAGACGGGCGGAAAGCTGCGCCCCAAAGGCTTTGCCTTCCTCCGGGGTAAAGTTTTCACGCCAGTGCATCGGCGGCGGCAGGGATTCGCTCAGCGACAGTTTTTTTAACACGGCAGGGCTCCACAATTGTCGTTATAATATCTTTTTCGTGACACCGTCACGTAATCAGAGCGGGCATCCTTTAGCGCGCAGAATTGCGTTAAAGCGTTCCGGGTCGCTGGTGCCTGCCACATTGGTCGCGCGGATCTTCTCTTCGCGTTTAGCATGCGCCTGTACGCGCGGCAGCAGAACGTCGAGCGCGTCGTGCGGGATGGCCAGCACGCCATCGGCATCGGCCACGATCAGATCGCCCGGTGCCACGACCATCCCGGCGCAGTGCACCGTGGTATTGATCTCGCCCGGTCCCTCTTTGGACGGGCCGCGCAGGGTGTTACCGCGCGCCCACATGGCAATGCCGCCTTCGGCCCACTCGTTGATATCCCGCACCGCGCCGTCAATCACAAAACCGGCAATTTTTTTGGTCTGCGCCGTGGTGCGCATCAGACCGCCGACCAGGGCCTGCGTCAGATCGCCCGAGCCATCGATGACGATCACATCGCCCGGACGGGCCATCTCCATCGCTTTATGGATCATCAGGTTGTCGCCCGGGCGAACCTTGACGTTCAGCGCCGGACCGCAGAGCACCAGATTCGGGTCGTTGTGATAAGGGAGCAGGCCAAGAGCGCCCACGCTGCGCCCCATGCTGTCGCCAATATTGGCCGCAGGCAGCTGACGGTACGCGTCCAGCAGCCCGGGGGCGATATCCGGGCCGCGTTCACCAATAAAATAGCCAATCGGCCAGTCGCTTCGTATGGTCATAAGTTAACTCCGGTTAAGCACCTGCGGGTTCACGCAGGCAGAAATCTGCAGATGGTGGTTATCCAGCCAGTCGAGGCACTGGCGGGCGGCGCTGCTGGCTACCGCGTCAAGCGCCTGCGGCGTCGAACCGCCGATGTGCGGGGTGATGATGACGCTGGAGAGCTGGCGGAAAGGGTGATCGGCCGCCAGTGGTTCATGGGCGACGGTATCCAGCCCGGCGGCGCGCAGGTGTCCGGACTGCAGCGCCGCGAGCAGGGCGCCCTCATCCACCAGCTCGCCGCGGGCGGTGTTAATCAGCACCGCGCCGGCCGGCATCAGCGCCAGCGCCGCGGCGTCGAGCATACCGCGGGTTTTATCGTTTACCGGGCAGTGCAGGCTGAGCACGTCGGCCCTGGGCAGCAGGTCGGCGAGGCTGGCGCAGCGGCGGGCGCCTGCGGTATCGGCATCGCCGGCGATGGCCGGATCGAAAAAGGCCACGTTCATGCCAAGCGCCTGCGCCACTTTCGCCACCCGGCGGCCGATTTCACCGTAGCCTACCAGGCCGAGGGTTTTACCGCTCAGCTCCTCGCCGTCGCCGCTGCGGGTCCAGCGGCCTGCGGCCACCTCCTGCTGGAACCAGGGCAGGCGGCGGGCGCAGCTGAGCATCAGCGCCACGGTCAGCTCGGCTACCGACTGCGCGTTGGTGGCGGGCGTCGTCAGGACCGGAATGCCCTGCCGGGTAGCGGCCTCAACGTCGATATTGGTCACGCCGACGCCGTGCTTGCAGATAATTTTCAGCGTCGGGCAGGAGGCGATGGCGCGGGCGCTGAGGGTCACCGTCCGTGAAATGACCGCATCATAGGCGACGCTCGCCATCCGCCGCTCCACTTCGTCGGCATCATTATTGGTGTCCAGGTAATCTACCTCGCAGCCGGCCTCGGCCAGCGCTTTGCGGCCGCCGTGGCCAAGATCGGTGGTGGTAACGAGAAAGCGGTAAGGCATGTTCAGTTCTCCGAATGAGTTCCGCTTTATCCTGGCAGCGGCGAACGATTAATAAAATTATGGAAAAGTTATAAATCAATTCCTGTTGGGAATTGATTTCAGCCCGGTCCGGAACTGTAATAAGCCCTCAGCAGGCCGCGAGGCGCGGAGGAAAATTAACAGTGGCTTTACTTTTCCTGCCCGTTTACGCACGGATCCCGCCGCCGGTTAGCGCGCTTTTCATCGGCGGCGGGGCGATCGCCGGGCAATCGGGCGGCTGACGGAGACGAACGGAATGTGATGCACTTCATATTTTTAGGTTTTGATTCTCTTTGAAAAATGGGGCAGCGGCGCGGCAAGCCGCATGGCACCTGAGCGGTCCCCCTGGCGGTACGCCTGTGCTAACTCGCACGAAATGTAAAAATGCGTAAAGCCAGGCAGTGTACCTTTTGGTTCATTAACACCTTAATATCAAAATGGTTACATCATGGATAACAATAAAGCGTTCTTCTCTCTCCTCGCACGCATCATGGCCGTTGGCCTGTTTTTTACCTCCGGTGTTGACAAAATATTCAACTACGGCAGCAACTTAGACCTGATGGCCAGCAACGGCGTCCCCGGCTTTTTCCTGCCGCTGGTGATTCTGCTGGAAGTCGGCGGCGGGCTGGCCATCGCCTGCGGATTCCTTACCCGCTTTACCTCCCTGTTTATGGCGGTGTTCTCGGTGCTGGCGGGGTTCCTTTTTTATCAGGGCTACAGCCATGCCCATCTGATGGTCTGGCTGAAAAATATCTCGTGTGCCGCCGGCTTTGTCCTTCTGTGCGTGCACGGTGGCGGGAAATGGAGCATTGACTACTGGATCCAGCGCCAATTAAAGCGTCCTGCTTCTCACTAATTGATCACAACTTATCAAAGGAAAAAACATGAAGCTCATTCCTGCACTTATTGCCGGCGCCGCGCTGATTGGCACGGCTGCCCATGCGGCCGAGCCCGCCCGACAGGTCTCCGTGCTGAGTCATCAACAGGCCCATCTGCTGCTCGACAAAGCAGAGCAGATCATCACCGGCCACAAGATCGGCGGCGTGGTGGTGGTAGTGGATGCTTTTGGTCAGACGATCGCCTTTGACCGGCTTGATGGCGCCACGCTCGCCAATAGCGAGCTGGCGCCGAAGAAAGCCCACGCTGCCGCTGCATTTGGCGCGCCGACCGCCAGTTTTCAGAAAAAAATCGCCGAGGGTAACGTCGGCGTATTGGGTAACCCCGTCGTCGTACCGCTCCCGGGCGGCCAGCCGGTGAAAGTCAACGGCGTGGTTATTGGCGCGATTGGCGTCAGTACGCCTGATGGCAATGTCGATGAAGAAGCCGCCACCGGCGCGCTCGCGGCTCTTAACGCCGGCTAAGACAAGAGGCCTGACATGGAAAGAAGACGCTTTTTACAGATGATGCTGGCGACCCCGGTGATCCTCTCGATGCCGGTGCATACGCTGCTGGCCGCGCCCGCAGACGGCGAAACCGCCCAGCTGCTGCGCGCCAGCGAACTGCTGACCGGACGTCGCGGGCTGGATAGCGGCATCGCCGCCCGCCTGTGGACCCTACTGTGCGAGCAGGACACGCAGTTTCCGGCCCGGCTCGCACAGCTGATGACCCGCCTGCAGGCGCTGCACAGCGAAGATCGGGAGCAGATCGTCAGCCAGCTTGACGATGACGAGGTGAAAACCGCGCTCGCTATCATCTCCCCGTGGTATCTCGGCTATACCGGCACGCCGTCAACCACCAAAGCGGTGGACGATGCGCAGTTTGTCACCTTCCTGTCGGCGCTGATGTATGAGCCGACCCGGGAGCAGACCATTCGTCCAACCTACGCCCGCGCCGGGGGCGATTACTGGGCGGAGGTGCCTGCGGGCGTTACCGCTCCGGCAATGCCGGACAACATCCGCGCCTGGGGCGAACAGTCGCCGGCGGCCGCGGGCAGGATTAAAGAACCTGAAGCCCCGTGGCTTCTGATGGTTCAGGGAAAAGCCAAAACCCTTGCCGAAGCGCAGGCGATGCTGGCGGCGTCATAACAATAAATAAGAACATGTGAGCAGGAAGAAAAAATGAGCGAATTTGATGCTGATGTTGTTATCGTCGGCTCGGGCGCACTGGGAGCCAATGCGGCGTATCAGCTCGCTAAAGCGGGAAAGTCGGTGATTATGCTGGAAGCGGGCCCCTATATTCCCCGCTGGAAAGTGGTCGAAAACTACCGCAACAGCGCCAGTAAACGCAACTGGTGCGCCCCTTATCCCAATCTCCCCTGGGCGCCTAACTCCTATACCGAAGGCTATATCGACGCGAAGGGCGACGACGACTTTGAATATGTCACCAGCTTTCTGCGGGTAGCGGGCGGCAGTACCCGACACTGGGCCTCGGCGTGCTGGCGCCTGCTACCGAACGACTTCAAGCTGAAAAGCGCCTACGGCGTTGGCCGCGACTGGCCGTTTGAGTACAGCGAACTGGAGCCGTGGTACGTGAAGGCCGAGCGCGAAATCGGCGTAGTAGGCACCGGTGACGAAGATCAGAGCGGGCAGGGGCGCGGCCACTATCCGCCGCGCTCGGCGGATTATCCGCTGCCGCCGGAAGCCAAGCCGTACATGGTGCAGCGTATGCAGTCGAAGCTTGGCCCGATGGGATATCAGGTGATTCACGAGCCGCACGCCCGGGTTTCGCGCCCCTATGACGGTCGGCCGGCCTGCGCGGGAAACAATAACTGCGAGCCCATCTGCCCCATCGGCGCCATGTACTCCGGCGATATGCACGTGGACAAGGCGGTGGCGCTGGGCGCAGAGCTGCGCACCGAGTGCGTGGCCTGGAAACTGGAGAAGGGCGCGGGCAATAAGATCGTCGCGCTGACCTACCGCAAGCCCGACGGCAAAGACACCCGGCTGACGGCGAAAGTCTTTATTATCGCCGCCCACGGTCTGGAGACACCGAAGCTGCTGCTGATGAACGATATCGCCAACAGCTCCGATCAGGTGGGCCGCAATCTGATGGATCATACCGGTCTGAGCCTGACCTTCCTTGCGGATGAACCGCTGTGGACCGGGCGCGGTTCGGTGCAGCACGGCACTATCGCCAACCGCCGCGATGAGCCCAGCCGGGCGCAGCACTCCGCCATCCGCCACTCCCTGCGCAACCTGGTGCCAAACGTCGATGTGACCGTCCCTCTGCTCAGGCAGGGCGTGATGGGCCAGGCGCTGGACGATGCTATCCGCGACCGCGCGTCGCGCATTATGAACATCAGCACCATGAGCGAAACGCTGCCCAGCCCGACCAACCGCATTGTGCCCAACTACGACCGCAAGGACAGCATTGGCCTGCCGATGATGAAAGTCGATTACCACCTCGACAGCTACGTGCGCGGCATGCGGCCCCAGGCGTACAAAGATTTCGCTAACTTCCTGCAGGCTTTTAACGGGGAAGTGATCGAAGCGCCGACCGGGTGGCGTAACCAGTACCACATCATGGGCACGACGATCATGGGGGACAGTCCGAAGGACTCGGTGGTGGATGCCCACTGCCGCAGCTGGGACCACCCGAACCTTTTTCTGGCCACTACCGGCGTGATGCCGACCTCGGCCACCGTTAACCCGACGCTGACCGGCATCGCCCTGGCGATCCGCCTGGCCGACACCGTTGCAAGGGAGGTCTGAGCCATGCGCGTAAAACAGCTATTCCGCCTGACCGGCTTCAGCCTGCTGCTGGCGAGCGCTGCGGCGCTGGCTCAGGATGCCTCTCCCGATCTGGTTAAACGCGGCGAGTATCTGGCGGTCGCCGGAGACTGCACCGCCTGCCACCGCAGCCCGGAGAGCGGCAAGCCCTTTTCCGGCGGCTACGGGATCCAGTCGCCGATGGGGATGATCTACGGATCTAACATCACGCCGTCGAAAACGGCGGGGATTGGCGGCTACTCGCTGGATGATTTTAAAAAAGTGATGCGCGAAGGCAAGGCGCCGGGCAACCACTATCTCTATCCGGCCATGCCCTATACCTCCTTTGCCGGCATGTCTGATGAGGATCTGCGCGCGCTGTACTCCTATCTGATGCTCGGCGTGCCCGCAGACGACCATCCGGCGCCTGAAACCCACCTGCCGTTTCCGTTCTCTTTCCGGCCGGTCATGGCGATGTGGAATCTGATGTTCCTGCAGTCGGGCGAAGTGAAGGGCAGCGACGCTGCGCCGGGCAGCGCGGAGCGCGGTGAATATCTGGCGCGGACGCTGGCCCACTGTTCAACCTGCCACACGCCGCGCAACGCGATGATGGCGGAGCAGAACGACCGCTTCCTCGCGGGGGGCAAAGTCGGCAGCTGGACGGCGCCGAATATCACCTCCGACCCGCAGGCCGGGATTGGCAACTGGAGTGAAAGTGACCTTGTCACCTATCTCAAAACCGGGGCGCTGCACGGTAAAGCCGTTGCCGCCGGCGAGATGGGGCTTGCGGTGCAAAACTCCTTCTCAAAACTGAGCGATGACGACCTGCGCGCCATCGCCCGCTATATCCGCCAGGTCCCCGCTATCGGCGGCGGCGATCGCCAGAGCGGCACGCCGGCAAAAGAAGCGCAGCCGCTAACGGCGGTGGAAACCGGCATGAAGGCGGATATTAACGACTACATCTCCGGCAAAGGGATGAGCGGCGCGCAGCTGTACAACGGCGCCTGCGCGACCTGTCACGGCAGCGATGGGAAGGGCACGCACGATCCGCAGCGCTTCTTCCCGTCGCTGGTGGGCTCCTCGGCGGTAAAATCTGACGATCCGGCCAACCTGATCATGACGATAGCCGAAGGCGTCAACCGCGATACCCCAGCCGGACATGCGTTTATGCCGGCCTTCCGCTCGCAGTTTAGCGAAGATGAACTGGCGGAGGTGGCCAACTATGTTTCCACCCGCTTTGGCGATCCGCAGCACCCGATCGCCGTGGAAGACGTCCACCGCACGCTGCAGGGCGAAAGCGGCAGCTGGCTGGTGCGCTATGCCATGCCGCTGACCGTAGCGGGCGCGGCGATCGTCCTGATTGCGATTGGGCTGCTGATCTTCTCTCTGCGCCGTCGGCGCGGTTAACCCCCCGGGAGCCGCCGCGCGGCTCCCACTGCATGGAGTGTGACTTGTGAAAAAATTGCTGTCCCTGACGCTGCTGACCGCCGCGCTGTTTTCCGCCGCGGGCGCGCAGGCTACTACGACCCAGACCATCCTGACGCAAAGCGATGCTCAGAAGCTGATTGCCGCCGCCCAGGAAAAGGCGAAAGCGCTGAAGGCCAACGTCTGCGTGGCCGTGCTTGACCGCGCGGGCCAGCTGCTGGCCTTCCAGCGGATGGACGGTGCGCCGACCGGGTGTATTGACTCGTCGATCCTCAAGGGGCGCGCTGCGGCGCTGTACCGTACTCCGACGGATAAATACATGGACCGGGCGAACGGTAAAGAGCCGGCGATCGCCACCTTGCCCGGCATTATCCCGCTGGGCGGCGGTTCGCCGGTGGTGCAGCAGGGCGATACCCTGGGCGCCGTCGGCGTCAGCGGCTCGGCCAACCCTAACGAAATCGCCATCGCTAAAGCGGCCAGCGATAGCTTTAAGTAGCGACATCCGGCTTTCCCCTGCGGGGGAAAGCTACCCTACCAGCGGGCGCAGAATCAGCTCCGCGCCCAATAGCAGCAGCACGCCGAGAAAGCAGCGCCTGAACGCGGCGGCACTTAATCTGCGGCTTATCTTCTGACCTGTCCACATTCCCGCTATCGCCGGCACCGTCGCCCAGACGTACGGAGCCAGTAACCCCATCTGCCAGCCGTTGTGCCGCCAGAGTCCCGCCCACAGCGCCAGCGTCGACACCGTAAACGAAAGCCCCAGGGCCTGTACCAGCCGCGCCTTATTGAGGTGGAGGAGAAGCCCAGCGCCGAGGCGGTGAGCTGCATCGCTGCAGGCCTCGGCGAGGCGGGCCTGATTTCCGACGCCGTTGACGCAGGCGACCTTATTGTGGAGCCGGTGGCGGCGGATAACCTGGTGGTTATCACTGCCGACGCTCATCCGCTTGCTGGCCGGTCGCCCCTGGCGCTGCGGGAGGTGGTCAATATGCCTTTTGTCGGGCTGGAGAGCGGCAGCGCGCTGCAGCAGTACATCAGCGCCCGCGCCGCCGCAGCGGGCCACGCGCTTATTTACCGCATCCGGGCCGGGCACTTCGAAGGCGTGTGTGAGATGGTGGGGCGCGGTATCGGCATTGCCATTGTGCCGGAGATCCAGGCCAGACTGTACGCGCGGCGGTTTGCACTGCCCAGCATGGCTCTTAGCGACGGCTGGGCGCGCCGCAGCATCTGCCTCTGCTACCGGGAGTGGGCGGCGCTGGCGCCGGAAATGCAGGCGCTGCTGGGCTGGATTAGGGCAGGGGCGTCGGCGTCTCAGCGCTAATTCCACAACGTGTACAGGTTTTCTCGCCAGGCTCAGCCTGGCGTTGCCTGCTCATCATGCCAGATTGTACAACACCACTTTGGTGGTATGTATACATCGCAATGTTGATTTTTGTTTATTAAATTCAATTAATTAACAATAATTATACAAAAATTAAAAAATAAATGTACAAATGGGTTGTACAACTTTAACCGTTTGGTCTACATTATTCATAGCTGGCTAAGCAACGGTGTGCAGGCCAAAGGGAGATAAAGGGATTACACAATGTTCATTGATCGGAACAGAATGGATGCGCGGCAGTTTCAGTCTGTGTATTTACTACGCCAATAACTCTATTCTGGAAGGAAAAATATTATGATGTTATCGCTGAACAACGCCGTAAAAATGAGTGAGCAACTTAATAACAGCGGTTTTTATTCCTCTATCGCTGATAAAAATCTGGTAAGTTATTTTTTTAATTCCGGCAGCCGCTTTGAAGATGAAAAACTTATTCTCGGTGCAGCTGTACGCAATATCCTGGCGCTCGGCCGCTCGGTAACTAATAAAAACCTGATTGTTAGCCTGTTGACCATGCTGGAGTGTAGCAGTGACGATGTCGTCAGCGCTGATATCATTCGCCATACTCTGGAAATCGTGGTTCAGTACACCCACGATGACCTGTAGCAGAAGGTATATTTTATTCCGGAGCATGTATGATTCACACCATTCCCGAAGAGTTTATTTTACATTCGGCACTGTACAAAAATATCGAAATTAAGGCTTATCAGACCTTCGGTTTTATCAGCAGCGAAACGCTTGCCTCTACAATAATAAATTTTCAGGCGCGTGAGCAAAACAGTATTGTCGCCGATCTGTATAGCCAGATTTTACGCAAGGTAACCCGCTGAGGAGAGTCTCTCCCGGCAATTATTGCACTCAACAGCAGGTTTAAACAATAACCTGCCGCCGGCAGGGATTGCTGGCGCTGACAGATATTATCTTGTCCCTCAATCCCTCCTGAAATTCAGCAAAACTGGCCTTCGCGCTGACTCATCCTGTATGGTGTAAAGACAATCTTATACGCAACGGCGGGGCTGCAGCAGATGACGCAGGCGACAGACCGCGAGCTGATGGCTCTGGTCAAAGATAAAACCGATTTCCGCAAGCGGCTCGCGCTTATCGAGTCGCTGCGCATCAGTCCGCGCCCCGGCAGCGCAGAAGCGCTGCGCTATCTCGCCTGCCATGATTTTGTTTATGAAGTCCGCCTCGCTGCCTGGTCCGCCGCCGTACAGCAGGGTATCGCCCTGAAAAAACCGCTCGCCAGGCCACGCTATGCTCTCTTTGCAGAACGCCTTATCGCGCGGATAAAAAAAATCTGCGCTTATCTCGGCGAATGTTATTACTCATGCTGGACAACGCTGTTAGCCATCCTGACCGGAGGATAAGTGATGTTAAAACCTCTCGCCGCCGCGCTGCTGGCGGTATCCGCCCTGACCGCCCACGCCGCAGAGCCGGCGCCTTCTTACGGCGAACGACTCGAAGGCTTCACCTATCCCTGGACGCTAAAGCACTACGCCTTCCGTTCCCAGGGCCAGCCGCTGGAAATGGGCTATATGGACGTGGCGCCGCAGAAAAACGCCAACGGTCAGACGGTAGTTCTGCTGCACGGTAAGAATTTCTGCGCCGCCACCTGGGAGAGCACCATCCGCGCGCTCAGCCGTCAGGGATATCGGGTAATAGCCCCGGACCAGATTGGCTTCTGCACCGCCAGCAAGCCGGATCGCTACCAGTACAGCTTCCAGCAGCTGGCGCAGAACACCCGCAATCTGCTCGCTGAACGCGGTATTGATAAAGCGGTTATCGTCGGGCACTCCACCGGCGGGATGCTGGCGACCCGCTATGCGCTGATGTATCCGGACAGCGTTGAAAAACTTGTACTGGTCAATCCTATCGGCCTTGAGGACTGGAAGGCAAAAGGCGTCCCATACCGCAGCGTCGACAGCTGGTTCCAGCGCGAGCTGAAGGTCTCCGCCGAATCCATACGCAGCTATGAAAAGAAAACCTACTACGTCGGCAAATGGCAGCCGGAATATGACCGCTGGGTCGATATGCTGGCGGGCCTTAACCGCGGGCCCGGCCATCGGCGGGTGGCGTGGAACTCGGCGCTGATCTACGACATGATCTTTACCCAGCCGGTGTGGTACGAGTTTCCGGACCTCAGGCCGTCAACCGTGCTGATGATCGGCACCGCCGATACCACGGCCATCGGCAGCGATATCGCTTCTCCGGCCGTGAAGGCTACCCTCGGCCACTACAATGTGCTCGGCAAACAGGCGGCGGCGCGCATTCCCCATGCCCGGCTTATCGAATTTGCCGGCATGGGGCACGCGCCGCAGATGGAGGATCCGGCGCGGTTTAACGCCGCGCTGATTGGCGCCCTTGCCGGAAAGTGAAACCTTAATCCAGCAGCGAGGGATCGGCCTCGATTTCGAGCTGCTTCATCTCCTCAAAATGCTGCTGCGAAAAGTCGCGGATGCCCTCCCAGGCGCGGGCGGTCTTCTCCGCCACCTCGTCGGAGAGGACCTTCAGTGGCTGGCCGGTGGACCAGGCGGTGACCAGGATCTGGCAGGCCCGCTCAAGGGTCCAGATATCGTCGAACGCCTCGCCGACGGCCTGCGCCGTCACCAGCACCCCGTGATTCCCCATCAGCAGCCGTTGCTTATCCGCCAGCAGGGCGCCCAGGCGGGCGCCCTCTTCAGCGGTGTCGGCCATGCCGCCGTATAGCGTATCCACCGCGATGCGGTTAAAGTAGCGCGCTGTATTCTGGTCGATGGGCGGTACGTGGGGCGAGGCGAGGCAGGCGACTGCCGTCGTAAAGACCGGGTGCAGATGCAGCACCACCCGGGCAGCCGGCAGCCGCTGGTGGATCTGCCCGTGAATGGCCCAGGCGGTGGCGTCCACGTCCGGACGCCGGGCGCAGGCCTCATCGTCGGCATTCAGCAGCAGCAGGTCGCTGGCGCGAATGCGTGAAAAGTGCTTCCACTTCGGGTTGAGCAGAAAGGTTTTGCCGTCCGGCGAGACGGCGGCGCTGAAGTGATTCGCCACCGCCTCGTGCATCCCGAGCCTGGCAATAATGCGGAAGGTGGCGGCCAGATCGATGCGCAGCTGCCGTTCATGTGTCGGGATCATCTGCTTTACTCCGCTTTTGGCATCAGGGCGTCCAGGTCCTGCTGCGTCGGCGCCTGGAAGTTGTACTTTTTCAGCAGGGCCGCGTATTCCGGGGTGGCGCTGAATTTTTTCAGACCCGCCTCCAGCGCCGTCTTCACCTCATCATTGCCTTTCTTCACCCCAAAGCCGTTAAGCACCGGGTAGATCAGCGTTTCAGAGGAGATAACGATGCGGCCCCCGAGCTTATCCACCGCGCCGCGGGCGACCGCCGCGTCGGTTATCTGCGCCTCTACGGCGCGCGACAGCAGCGCCTGAGTGGTCTGCGGATCGGTGGCGTACTCGCTGATGGCAATCGGCTTCAGCCCCTTCTTCACGCAGTAGTCGGCGGAGAGCTTGTGCAGCTGCGCCAGCCACGAAGTGGCCCCCATTGATCCGATTTTATGCCCGCAGAATTCCTCCGGGGTTTTCGGCTGATAGTCGCTGCCCTTGAGGCTCAGAATGGCCTCGCCGCTCTTGAGATAGGGCACCATGTCGATAACCTTCAGCCGCTCGGCGGTGATATACATCGACGAGTTGGTAATATCAAAGCGGCCCCCCTGCAGGCCGGGGATCAGGTTGGGAAAGCGGGTATCAATATTGACCGCTTCCCGGCCCATCACCTTCGCCAGACCGGCCAGAAACTCAATATCAAACCCGGCGGCCTTGTTGTTTTCCATATACTCATAGGGAAAAAAGGTCATGTCGGTCCCGGCGATTATCTTGCCCTCCTGCTGGAATGCCAGCGCGCTGAAGGAGGAGAGCGCCCCTGCGGCGCAGAGGAGCAGGGCGGTCGGGCGCAGCATCATTGAACGTTTCATAGCATCTCCGGGGTCTGGGCTGGAATATCGGCGGCGCCGTCGGCGCCGGCCTGTTGAACAAAAAAGGAGGCGCCGCGCGGCTTCTGCGGCAGGCGCAGGGCGTTCGCCGTACTGCGCACCATCCCGCTCTCCGTGCCTGCGACCAGCAGCCCGGCGTGGGCGCTCGGCAGCGGGTTTTCACCGTAGGGCAGCGCATCTTCCGCGGCGTAGACGCTGATAAACAACGTGCGCGGCCGTTCGGTATGGTTGGCGCTGGAGGCGTGCAGCAGCCGGGTGTGCATAAAGCAGACCGATCCCGCCGGGCCGAAGCAGGCGTGCGGTTCGCGGCAGTGCGCCGCAACAACCTCATCCGCCACCGCGCCGGTGAAGCGCTCCTGCTGCCAGTGCGGCCACAGCGGGCCTTTATGGCTGCCGGGGATCACGTTCAGGGGACCGTTTTCCGCCGTGACGTCGCTGACCATCAGCAGGGCGGTGACGATGTCGTCGTTGCTGTGCGGCGTAAAGGGAAAATCCTGGTGCCACTTCACCTCGGTGGCGGTGTGCGGCAGCTTGGAGTTGATTTTGCTGTGGTGGAAGCGCAGGCCGCTGCCGCCGATAAGCGCGGCGGCAATCTCCGCCATCTTCGACCCCAGCGCCGCATGGCGATAGGCCGCGGAGATCTCGGTCGGCGAACTGACCCGGCGCAGGGAGGGATGCGTCGGACTATGATCGCGCTCCAGATCGAAGCGCGGCCGTCCGTCGGCGGTCTCGCCGTATGCCGCCTGGTAACGGCGGCTCTCCTCGACCCAGCCGGTAAAGTCGGCCTGCAGATCGGCCAGCTCCGCGGGGGAGAACACCCCTTCAACCACCAGATAACCGTCGCGCTGAAACTGCGCTATTTGCCACTGCTCTATCATACTCTTCTCCAGTAAATACAGGGTTCAGGCAAGGGAGACGTCTTTGAGAAACGCCTCCACCCGGGGATGCTGTCCGCCGCGCATCGCGCCCGGCGTGTCGTCGCAGACCACGCGGCCTTTCTCCATAAAGACGATGCGGTCAGAAACCTTAAAGGCGAAATTCATCTCATGGGTGACGATAATCATGGTGATGCCGTCGTCGGCGAGGTCGGCAATCACCTGCAGCACCTCGTTGACCTTCTCCGGATCGAGGGCCGAGGTCGGTTCGTCAAACAGCATGATTTGCGGGCGCATCATCAGGGCGCGGGCGATGGCGACGCGCTGCTGCTGGCCGCCGGAAAGCTGGTGCGGATACTTCCACGCGTGATCGAGCATGCCCACTTTCTGCAGCAGCTCGCAGGCGTGCTGCTTCAGCTCGGCCTCCGCGGCCAGGCGGTGATAGCGCGGGGCCAGCAGCAGGTTGCCCAGCACCGTCAGGTGCGGGAACAGGTTGAAGCTCTGAAACACCATGCCGATGGTCAGGCGGTGGCGCGACTCTTCCACGAAGCGCGGCGCCTGCTGCCCTTTGTGGACCAGATGAATAAACGGCTGGCCGTTGACGCTGATTTCGCCGCTGTCTATCTGCTCAAGCCCGTTGAGCAGGCGAATCAGCGTCGTTTTGCCCGATCCCGACGGGCCAATCACGGAGACCACTTCTCCGGGCTGGATCTGCAGGCTGACCGCCCCCAGCACCTCGACATTGTTATAGGCCTTATGCAGCTTTGTGGCCTGCAGCGCCGGGTGGCCGGACGCACTGGCGCCGTTAGCCATTGCCGGGCGCCGGGCGGCGGCCAGCCGGCGCATCTCGTCATCGACCGGCCGCACGCTTTTGCGCCGGGTGACGTCGAGATAGTTTTCCAGCCGCTTGAGCAGAAAATCGAACACCGTGACGATCAGGATGTAGTAGAAGGAGACCGCCAGCATCGTCTCCATGACGAGAAAGTTTTGCGAATAGAGGCGCTGGCCGACCATCAGGATCTCGGTCAGGGAGATAACCGACACCAGCGAGCTGAGCTTGACGATGGCGATATACTCGTTAGCCAGCGACGGCAGCGCGACGCGCAGCGCCTGCGGGATCACCACCCGCCACTGAATGCCCGCATAGCGTAAGCCCAGCGCCCGGGCGGCTTCGCTCTGGCCTTTCGGAATCGACAGCAGGCCGCCGCGGTGTATTTCGGCAATATAGGCGGCTTCGCTCAGCACCATCGCCAGCAGCCCGGCCCAGAAGGGGTCGTTCAGCAGCGGCGCCGTTGACGGCACGGCCTGGGGCAGGTTGTAGACAAAAATCAGCAGCACCAGCAGCGGCATGCTGCGAAACAGCCAGATATAGAGGCGGGCAGGGAGGTTAAGCAGCGGGCGTCCGGACTGCTTTGCCAGCGCCAGGATAAACCCCAGCACAATACTGATAACCCAGGTCAGCAGGCTCAGTTTAATGACGGTCCAGGTCGCCTGCCAGAAGTCAGCATCGCTGAGCAGACTTAACACGTAGTTCCAGTTAAATGTCATAGGCTGTATCACTCACCATCATAATTAATGCTCAGAGCCGTTGCGCGCTGAAATACGGAATGTCCGGACGCTGATTAGCGCAGGGTTACTATGTTCTGAAAATGTTAAATCAGGCAATTAGTAAAAAAATGGTTTCTTGCCATAAAAAAACTATACAGGCTGAGTGGTCATTTTTCATAAAAATGTTGTTAATGTTTTATTTGTTTATGTTATTGATTTTAATTGATAATTTATTGGCGTTTCATGCTGGTGATTTTCGCAGGATCACTCATGGTGCATTTATATAATCAATATGGTGCGGTCTGCGCTGTCGTGGTGCAATATTATGTGATTACTTTTTTGTTACTAATGGATAACGTACTGCGGGTGTGTTTGAAATAATGAGCCGGATAAGTTGAGGCTCGTAATAATATATTAATAAGGTCGTTTAAAACTATTTTGTCGGTCTGCGGTAAGTGTCTACATTATCCCTGTTCGCGGCTGCCGCGCAGCGGCGCTATTCACTCAACAGAGGATGCCCGGCTATGCAAAATCAATCATTTCCCACCGTCGACCCGCAGACTATCGAACGCTGGCAGCAGGACGGCGTCGTGCTGCTCAAGGGGGCCTTTACGCCCTGGGTGGACTCGCTGGCCGAGGGCGTTGCCGCCCTGATGGCCGATCCGAGCGAATACGGGCACGCGCGCACGGTGATCCCGAAAGACGGCTCGGCGCCGTTTTTTCAGGACTACTGCAACTGGCAGCGGATCCCGGAATTTAAGGCGTTCGTGTTTGAATCCCGCGCGGCGGAGATTGCGGCGGCGCTGATGGGCTCGCGCACGGCGGCCTTTTTCCACGAGCACGTGCTGGTGAAGCAGTCCGGCGGCAGTACGGTGACCCCCTGGCACCACGATCAGCCCTACTACTGCGTGGAGGGAAGGCAAAACGTGAGCTTCTGGATCCCCCTCGACCCGGTGGCGCAAAGCATTTCCCTGCGCTGCATTCGCGGTTCGCACCTGTGGGAAGAGGAGTTCAGCCCGACGCGCTTTAACGGTACGAAGCTCTATTCACACTCCCGGTTTAAAACCCTGCCGGATATTGACGCCCGCGAGGAGGAGTACGATATCGTCAGTTTTGAAATGGAGCCCGGGGATGCGGTTGCCTTTCACTTTCGCACCGTGCACGGCGCCAGGGGCAACGACAGCGCCCGCGCCAGGCGGGTGTTTTCCGCCCGCTGGGTGGGCGACGATGCGGTGTACGCCGACCGGGGCGGCGTCACCTCGCCGCCGTTTCCGGGGCTGGACCTGGCGGACGGCGAACCGCTGATGTCTCCGCTGTTTCCGCAGGTCTGGCCGCACGCCCCGCGCTAAGCCAGCGCGGATGCCCCACGCTGGTGCACGCCGCGCCGGGGACTCATGTTATGTCGCTGTTTTTTTGTACAGAAATCCGGGGGCCCCCCCCCGGATTTCTGCTATCTTTAAGAAAATAGTGCCCTGGCATACTTAATGCTTATCTCTGTTCGGGAATACCCATAAGCACGTACGACCGGAGGAGACGGCCATGATAAAAATAACGCTTCCCGACGGGCACTATTACGATGAGATGCTGACCGCCGACGGCCGGCAGCGCGATCACTACAGTGCCTGGTGGCAATGGTTTCACAGCACGGAACAGTTCTCCATTCGGCAGAAAAAGGCGCAGGCAGAGCTGCTTTTTCACCGCATCGGCATCACCTTTAACGTCTACGGCGACGATGAGGGCACCGAACGACTTATCCCCTTTGACAGCGTACCGCGCATCATTCCCGCCGACGAGTGGCGGACCATCGACATCGGCATCCGCCAGCGGGTCAAGGCGCTGAACGCCTTTCTTCACGATATCTACCACGACAGGGACATCCTGCGCGCCGGCATTATTCCCGCCGAGCAGGTGCTGGCCAACGAGCAGTACCAGCCGTGTATGCAGGGCATCAGCCTGCATAACAAGATCTATGCCCACATTGCCGGCGTCGATATGGTGCGCAACAGCGACGGCAGGTACTACGTGCTGGAGGATAACCTGCGCACGCCCTCCGGCGTCTCCTATATGCTGGAGAACCGCAAGATGATGATGCGGCTCTATCCGGAGATGTTCGAGCAGCACCTTATCGCGCCGGTGGAGCGCTATCCGGGCTACCTGCTGCAGACCCTGCGGGAGAGTTCGCCGGCCGACGATCCCTGCGTGGTCGTAATGACCCCGGGACGGTTCAACAGCGCCTATTTTGAGCACAGCTTTCTCGCCCAGCAGATGGGCGTCGAGCTGGTGGAGAGCGCCGATCTGTTTATCAAGGACGGGGCGGTTTACATGCGCACCACCGAAGGCCCGCGGCGGGTAGACGTTATCTACCGGCGCATCGACGACGCCTTCCTCGATCCGCTGGCGTTTCGCGCCGATTCGCTGCTCGGGGTGCCCGGCCTGCTATCGGTTTACCGCGCCGGCGGCGTGGTGCTGGCAAACGCCATCGGCACCGGGGTCGCCGACGATAAGTCCATCTATCCCTACGTGCCGGAGATGATCCGCTTCTATCTCGGCGAGGAGCCGGTGCTGAGCAATATTCCGACCTGGCAGTGCCGCCGGCCCGGAGATCTGCGCTACGTGCTCGACCACCTCGACGAGATGGTGGTCAAAGAGGTCCACGGCGCCGGGGGCTACGGCATGCTGGTGGGACCGCGTTCAACGAAGGCGGAAATCGATAACTTTCGCGCGCGGCTGCTGGCGGATCCCGCCAACTATATTGCGCAGAACACGCTGGCGCTCTCGACCTGTCCGACCTTTACCGACGACGGCCTGGCGCCGCGGCATATCGATCTGCGGCCGTTTGTGCTCTCCGGTCAGGAGATCCGGCTGGTGCCCGGCGGCCTGACGCGCGTGGCGCTGACCGCCGGCTCGCTGGTGGTCAACTCCTCGCAGGGCGGCGGCACCAAGGATACCTGGGTGATGGAGGAGGGCGAATCATGCTGAGCCGCACAGCCAGTGAGCTGTTCTGGATGGCGCGCTACCTGGAGCGCGCGGAGAGCTATGCCCGGGTGCTGGACGTGACCTGGAAACTGTCGATGATCCCCCGCCACAGCCAGCAGTCGCGGGACCTGGCCCTGCCGCTCAATCTCTCCGCGACCCACGAGCTGTTTCAGGACCGGCACGCCCGCTTTACCATCAGCAATCTGCTCAATTTTTTTGCCCTCGACGGCAATAATCCCAGCAGCATCTACAGCTGCGTGGAGATGGCGTGGAACAACGCCCACGCGGTGCGCGGCAGCCTGTCGGCGGAGGTGTGGGAGTCGATCAACGCCACCCGCATTGAGCTCAGGCGCCTGCGTCAGGAGGGCATCAGCGACATGGGTACCGACGGCTTTTTTGACTGGGTGAAGGAGAGGGTGCATCTGTTTCGCGGCGCGGTGCTGGGCACCATGCTGCGCAACGACGTGCTGAGCTTTATCAACGTCGGCACCCTGATTGAGCGCGCCTGCGCCACCACCCAGCTGCTGCTGATTAAGGACCAGCAGCTGAGCGGCGATCCGGACCCGGTGCGCGAATACTACCGCCTCGACACCCTGCTGCAGGCGGTCAGCGCCAGGGAGGCGTACAACAGCATCTACCGCCAGCCGGTGAACCGCGAAACGGTGATGGAGTTTCTGATCCTGCGCAACGACGCGCCGCGCTCCCTGCGGGCCTGCGTCGCCGATCTTGTCGGCCAGCTGGAGCTTATCGCCAGCGCCCGCTCCCATCTGCCGCTGCGCCTCGCGCATCAGATCAATGTCGATCTGCGCTTCAGCACCCGCGACGAACTGGCGGAGGCCGATATGCAGCAGTGGCTCAGCGAACTGCTGGCGCGCATCAACGCCCTGTCCGACTGCATAAGAAGAACCTACCTGGAGGCGCTATGAAACTGGTTATCGATCACCTGACCCGCTACGGCTACGAAGAGGAAGTGAAGTTTTCAACCCAGTATCTGCGCCTGACCCCGCGCAGCACCGCGCGCCAGAGCATCATGACCTGGTCTCTGGCGCTGCCCGACGGCTCGGCGGTGGCCACCACCGATGCCTGGGGCAACGTGCTGCACGTGCTGACCCTCGATAATCCGCACCGGGAGATTGCCATTCGCGCGACCGGTGAAGTGGAGATTGCCGACGGCGCGGTCGATGATGCGGGCGAGCAGGATGAGACGCTGCCGCCGCTGGTCTTTCTGCGCGTAACGCCGCTTACCCGCGCCGATGCGGATATCCGGGCCTTTGCCCGGCGCTACTTCCGGCCCGGCGCGGCGGAAGAGAGCCTCAACGCGCTGATGGCCGGGCTGCGCGAAAAGATGCCCTACTCGCCGGGGGCTACCGCCGTGCAGGACTCGGCGGCCGATGCTTTTGCCAGAGGGAAGGGCGTCTGCCAGGATCATACCCACGTCTTTCTCGCCTGCTGCCGCGCGCTGGCCATTCCGGCGCGCTACGTCAGCGGCTATGTCTACAGCGACAATACGCAGCACGTGGCGATGCACGCCTGGGCCGAAGCCTGGCTTGACGGACGCTGGCGGGCGTTTGATATTACTAACAACACCCGCAACCTCGCCCAGCACCTGCGGCTGGCTATCGGGCTGGATTATCTCGACGCCTGTCCGGTGCGCGGCACGCGCCTCGGCGGCGGCGGCGAAATTATGTTAACCCATGCTGAAGTGCGCGAGGTGGAGCAGCAGGCGCAGCAGCAGCAATAAGAGCAACCCGACGATGACCTATTGTGTGGCCATGTGCCTGAACGACGGCCTGGTATTCGCCTCCGACTCCCGCACCAACGCCGGGGTCGACCATATTGCGACCTTCCGCAAGCTGCACGTTTTTCATCAGCCGGGCAAGCGGGTGCTGGTGATGCAGTCGGCCGGTAATCTGGCGACTACCCAGAGCGTGATAAGCCTGCTGAACGCGCGCATCCGCACCGAGCAGGAGCCAAACCTGATGCAGGTCAGCTCCCTGTACGATGCCGCCATGCTGGTGGGACAAACGCTGCAGGAGGTTATCCAGCGCGACAGCAGCAGCCAGCAGAGCGGGAGCACCACCAACTTCAGCAGCAATATCCTCCTCGGCGGGCAGATTGCCGGTGAAGGCCACCGCCTGTTTCATATCTATCCCGAAGGCAACTTTATCGAGGCCACCGCCGACACGCCGTATTTCCAGATAGGTGAAAGCAAGTACGGCAAGCCTATTATCGATCGGGTACTGCGCATCGATACCCCGCTGGAGCAGGCGATGTGCTGCGCGCTGATCTCCATCGACTCCACCCTGCGCAGCAACCTCTCCGTCGGCCTGCCGCTCGACACGCTGCTCTACCGCAGCGGCAGCCTCAGCGCGGCGTGCCAGCACCGGATCACCGAAAGCGATCCCTACTTCAACACTATCCGCACCGCCTGGTCGGAAGGGCTGCAGTCGGTGTTTGCCGGGCTGCCGCCGTTTCCGCCGGCCGAGCGGGAGAATATGTGACGCGATCGGCCGCTGCCCGCGCGCCGCGATGGCCCGGTCGTATCCTTGACAAATGACAGCAGACATTACATTGTCGTGTTTATTTTATGTACAGTTTCAGCAGGATAGCGGACCGATGCTCTGCTGGATCTTTCGTTACCACAACAATAAATAAGGTTGTAGAGCCGATGAGTGATTTCGCAATCCCCGAGATTAAAGCCGCTGAAGATGAAATGATCGCCATTCGGCGTCATTTGCACGCTAACCCGGAGCTGAGCCTTGAGGAGTTCAACACCAGTGCGCTGGTGGCAGATAAGCTGGCAGGATGGGGGTACGCGGTGACCCGTGGGTTGGGGAAAACCGGTGTGGTCGGCACCCTGACGAAAGGCGATTCCGCCAGAACCATTGGACTGCGCGCGGACATGGATGCGCTGCCGATTGTTGAAACGACCGGTCTTCCCTGGGCCAGCAGAACGGCAGGTAAAATGCACGCTTGCGGGCACGACGGCCATACCACCATCCTGCTGGCGGCGGCCAAATATATTGCCTCGGATGCCTGCCGGTTCAACGGCACCGTGCATCTGATTTTTCAACCGGCCGAAGAGGCCTTTGGCGGGGCCGATTTGATGGTCAAAGAGGGGCTTTTCACCCGCTTTCCCTGCGATCGCATTTTTGGGTTGCACAATATGCCCGGTTTGCCGGCCGGTCGATTAGGATTCTATGCCGGGAATTTCATGGCCTCGGCGGACACCGTCAAAATCACCATCACCGGCTACGGCGGACACGGGGCACATCCTGAGCGCACCATCGATCCGATAGTGGCAGGCGCGGCCCTGGTGATGGGATTACAAAGCATTGTCTCGCGAAACGTGCCGCCGGGTGAAATGGCCGTCGTTAGCGTTGGCACATTCCACGCCGGCATCGCCTCGAACGTGATCCCCGAGAGCGTGGAGATGGAGCTGAGCGTAAGGGCGATGAAGCCTGAGATCCGCGACCTGCTCATCCGGCGCATTCACGAGCTGGCGGATTTGACGGTAAAAAGCTACGGCGCGACCAGCCAGGTTGAGGTCTACGACTCCTATCCGGTATTAACCAACAGTGAGGCGGAAACCGACTTTGCCCGCGAACTGGCGCTGGAGGTGTTTGGCCGCGACGGCGTGCTGGAGACCATTTCACCGATGAATGCGAGTGAAGATTTTGCCTTTATGCTGCGTGAGCGACCGGGGTGCTACTTCTTGCTGGGTAACGGCGAAGCGGGTAAAGGCAGTTGCATGGTTCATAATCCGGGCTACGACTTTAATGACGATATCATCAGCATCGGGGCAACGCTTTTCGTTCGCCTGGTTGAAAAACATTGCTGTTAATCTGTGGAGCTAAATCATGAAGAAATCCCTTGTGCTATGGATGGCGTTGATGGCCTCCGCACCGACCCTGGCTAATGAACTAAAGCAAATCCGCTTTGGCGTCGACCCGAGCTTTGCCCCCTTTGAATGGAAAGATGCGCAGGGCACCCTCCGGGGATTTGATATCGACCTCGGGAACGCTATCTGTAAGCAGCTCAACGCCCAGTGCGTATGGGTGGAAAGCAACTTTGATGGCATCATTCCGGCGCTGAAGGCGCGCAAATTTGACGCCATTCTTTCCGGAATGTACATCACCGACAAGCGCAAACAGCAGGTTGCCTTTAGCGATAAGCTCTACAGCGGGCTGACCTTCCTCGTCGCGCGGAAAAATACCCTCAGCGGAAACGGTGTTGAACAGCTGAAAGGTAAAACCATCGGTGTGGAGCAGGGTTCGGCCCAGGAAACCTACGCGAATGAGCACTGGCGCGGGCAGGGCGTTAACGTCGTATCTTACCAGGGCGCCGACAGCGTGGTTCGCGATCTGGAGTCCGGGCGCATCGATGGCGCCGTGCTCTCCGGCATGATGGCGGACTACGGCTTTTTACAAAAACCGCAGGGCAAGGAGTACGCTTTTGTCGGCGGAGCGCTCCAGGATGACAAGCTCTTTAGCGCAGGCGTGGCCATTGGCCTGCGCAAAGAGGATGAGGCGCTGCGCGCCGCGCTGAACGAGGCGATCGCTAAAATACGCGCAGACGGAAGTTATCAAAAACTGGCCGGGCGCTATTTCAGCTACGACGTATACGCCGGGAAATGAGTGAGAAGCGCAAACCTCATTGCTGCGAGGTTTGCGCAGCAACATGTCAGCCGAGCACCCCGTGCGGATCCAGCACATACTTCGCCGCCACGCCTGAATCAAACCGGGCGTAGCCCTCCGCCGCGCTCTCCAGCGGGATCACCTTCGCGTTAACGATGTTGGCGATCGGCAGGCGGCCGTGAAGAATGGCGTTCATCAGCTGGCGGTTGTAGCGCAGCACCGGCGTTTGCCCGGTGTGGAAACTCTGGGCCTTCGACCAGCCGAGGCCGAACTTGAGGCTCAGGGAGCCTTCGCGGGCGGCCTTCTCTTTGGCGCCCTGATCGTCGGTGACGTAGAGCCCCGGAATGCCGATGCCGCCCGCCACGCGGGTGATCTCCATCATCTGGTTGAGCACCACCGCAGGCTGCTCCTTGCCGGAGTGGCCGCGGGCCTCAAAGCCGACCGCGTCAATGGCGGCGTCAACTTCCGGTACGCCGACCACGTCGGCAATCATCTCCCCGAGCCTGTCGTGTTTGCCGAGGTCAATCGGCACGAAGCCCATTTTTTCGGCGTGGGCCAGGCGCTCTTTGTTGAAGTCGCCGATCATTACCACCGCCGAGCCGAGGATTTGCGCCGAGGCGGCAGCGGCCAGGCCGACCGGTCCGGCGCCGGCCACGTAGGTGACCGAGCCGACGCCGACGCCCGCGCTGACGGCGCCGTGAAAGCCGGTGGGCAGAATGTCGGACAGCATGGTCAGATCGAGGATCTTCTCCATCGCCCGGTCGCGGTCGGGGAATTTGAGCAGGTTAAAGTCGGCGTAGGGAACCATCACGTACTTGGCCTGGCCGCCGACCCAGCCGCCCATGTCCACATAGCCGAAGGCGCCGCCCGCCCGCGCCGGGTTGACGGTCAGGCAGACGCCGGTGTCCTGCTCGCGGCAGCAGCGGCAGCGTCCGCAGGCGACGTTGAACGGCACGGAGACAATATCGCCGACCTCCAGCATCTCGACATCGGAGCCTTTTTCGATGATTTCGCCGGTGATTTCGTGCCCCAGCACCATCCCCGCCGGGGCGGTGGTGCGTCCGCGCACCATGTGCTGGTCTGAGCCGCAGATGTTGGTCGACAGCACCTTGAGGATCACCGCGTGGTCTATCTTCTTGCCGGACGGGCTGGCAAATTTAGGGTCATCAATGTCCATGACTTCTACTTTGCCCGGCCCCTGGTATACAACGCCTCTGTTCATAGTCGCTCCGAATTGTCTGGTCAGAATTTCAGGAACAGAACACGGCTTACGTTCTGTTCCCACAGTCTAGGCGAACGTTCTGCTTATGGCTGATCTGAAAGCGACATAGGTAATTCTTATCGTTGTTCTGAATGCGACATTGCCGGGCGCCCGTCGAGCATGTAGTACCAGAAAAGGGCAACCTCCTCTTTTTCCGGCAGGGCGTTATAGCGATAGCGGTCATAGCCGCCGAGAGAGAATCCGCAGCTGCGGTAGAACAGGCAGGCGGAGACGTTGACGTTCTGCGTTTCCAGCCGCAGGCCCGCCGCCTCGGTGGTGCAGGCCCAGCGGCGGGCTTCGCCCATCAGCATCCTGGCCGCGCCGCTGCGGCGTTTGCTGCTGTCGATAGCGATGTAGTCGATGGTAATAAACTGATTCCAGCTCTGCGACGTGGTGATAAAGCCGGCGATGTCGCCGGCGGCGGTTTCGGCGACCAGAAACAGCCCCTGCGGATCGGCGCAGTGGTTCTCCAGAGTCTGAATATCCAGTTCGTAGATTTTCAGCCACGGCTCATCGACGGCTTCAATCTGCAGATCGCCGTCGATAAACGGGCCTCTGGCCACGCGGTTGACGGTAAATGAAAAATCACAGCGCTCAAGGCGGGAAAAGTCTGATGTACGTCCGTTACGAATCTGCATGGGCCATCCGGGTTAAGAAAAGTCTAGTAATGATAGACAACGCGCTCAAAAGCGCCGGAACAACCGGCTTTTACAGCGCGCGCCGCTGGCTGGGCTAAGCTTGAATTTCCGGCCGGGGCGGCCGTGGCACAACAGAGGTCAATGCATGGAAAACAACACCTTTCACAAGCGCTGGGGCGCCGAGTTTATTGCCGATAACGCGGTGCGCTTTCGCGTCTGGGCCGAGGGGCAGGCCAGCCTGACGCTGCGCCTCGCCGGGCGGGAGCTGGCGATGACCCGCTCGCCGGACGGCTGGTTTGAGATTGAGGCGGCGGACGTGGCCCACGGCGACGAATACCAGTTTTTGCTGGCGGACGGGACGGCGGTTGCCGATCCCGCATCCAGGGCGCAGGCGGATAGCGTTAACGGTCCCTCCCTGGTCATCGATCCCCGGCGCTATCCGCACCGGCAAACCGCCTGGCGCGGGCGGCCCTGGGAGGAGACGGTTATCTATGAGCTGCATATCGGCACCTTCACGCCGGAGGGGACGCTGCTGGCCGCTATGGAGCGGCTGCCTTACCTTGCCGGGATCGGCATCACCCAACTGGAGGTGATGCCGGTGGCCCAGTTCGGCGGCAACCGCGGCTGGGGCTATGACGGCGTGCTGCTCTACGCGGTGCATTCGGCCTACGGCACGCCGGGGGATTTTCACGCGTTTATCGACGCCGCCCACGCGCTCGGCATGTCGGTAGTGCTCGATATTGTGCTGAACCACTTCGGGCCGGAGGGGAACTATCTTCCGAGGCTGTCGCCGGGCTTCTTCGATAGCGCGCGCATGACGCCCTGGGGCAACGGCATTGCCTATCAAAACCCGGCGGTGCGGGACTATATCCGCGACGCGCCGCTGTTCTGGCTGAGCGAATATCGCCTCGACGGGCTGCGCTTTGACGCCATCGACCAGATCGAAGATGATCCCGATGACCACGTGCTGGTGGAGATCGCGCAGCGGATCCGCCAACACCTGCCGGACAGGCACGTCCACCTCACGACCGAAGACAGCCGCAACGTGATTTTCCTGCATCCGCGCGATGAGGACGGTAACGCACCGCTGTTTACCGGCGAATGGAACGATGACTATCACAATGCGGCCCACGTCTTCGCCACCGGCGAAACCCGCGGCTACTATCAGGATTTTGCCGAACGGCCGGGGGAAAAGCTGGCCCGCGCGATGGCGGAGGGCTTTGCCTATCAGGGCGAGGTGTCCCCGCAGACGGGCGAACCGAGGGGCGTGCCGTGCCTCGGCCAGCCGCCGTCCTTTTTTGTCGATTTTATTCAGAACCACGATCAGACCGGCAACCGCGCGCAGGGCGAGCGGCTGATTGCCCTCGCCGGGGCGGACGCCACCCGCATTCTGCAGGCGGCGCTGCTGCTTTCCCCGCACGTACCGCTGCTGTTTATGGGCGAGGAGTACGGCGAGACGCGGCCATTCCTGTTCTTTACCGACTTTCACGGCGAGCTGGCGAAGGCGGTGCGCGAAGGGCGGGCGAAAGAGTTTGCCGGCCACGCGGGCCACGGCGATGCGGTGCCCGATCCGAACGACCTGGAGACGTTCCGGCGCTCGAAGCTGGACTGGCAGCGAATGCAAAGCGCCGACGGGCAGGCGTGGCTGGCGCTGGTCAGGGCGCTGATCGCCCTGCGGCAGCGGCGGATTGCGCCGCTGATTGCCCGCGGCGCTATGGCCGAGGGGCGGGTACTGCAGGCCGAAGATCGCGCGGTGGCGGTGCAGTGGCGCTTTGATAACGTGACGCTGTCACTTGCGCTCAATCTCGATAGCGACGCGCTGCCGGATCTGCCCGGCGAGGTTCTGTTCCGCTGGCCCCGCGCGCAGGATGCGCAGGGCGCGATTATTGTTTGCCTTGCTGATGGAGATAATGCCCTATGATCCCGCTCGCCACCTACCGTATTCAGTTTCGCAACGGCATGACCTTTGACCGAACGGCGGCGCTGGCGCCGTATCTGAAAAGTCTCGGCATCAGCCATCTTTATGCCTCGCCGATCTTTACCGCGGCGGCGGAGTCGACCCACGGCTACGACATCACCGATCCCAATGAGATAGAGCCGGCCATCGGCGGCCGGGCGGGCTTCGAGCGCATGGCCGCGGCTCTGCGCGCCGAGGGGATCGGCATTATTCTCGATATCGTACCCAACCACATGTCCACCTCGCTGGAAAACCGCTGGTGGCGGGACGTTATCGAACACGGCAGGCAGAGCCGCTACGCGGACTATTTTGATATCGACCGGACGCGGCCGCTGACGCTGCCGTTTCTCGGCGACACCTTTGAAGCCGAACTGGCGCGCGGGGCGCTGACCCTGGAAGCCGATCCGGCGACCGGCAAACCGGTGCTGAACTACTTCGATACCCGCTATCCGCTCAATCCCGACAGCTGGGCGGGCAGGAAAGCGCAGCTGCTGGCCGGGGCGGACGCAAAGGAGATTACCGCGCTGCACGAGGCGCAGAGCTGGCGGCTGATGTCGTGGCGCGAAGCGCCGAAGCGGCTCTCCTGGCGGCGCTTTTTCGAAATTACCGGTCTGGTGGGCGTGCGCGTTGAAGATGAGGCGGTGTTTGACGCCACCCATCGCCTGATCCTCGACCTGGTGCACTCCGGGGCGGTTGACGGCCTGCGCATTGACCACGTCGATGGCCTGGCGGACCCGCTCGGCTACCTGCAGCGCCTCCGGCGCGAGGCCGGGCCGGAATGCTACATCACCGTCGAGAAGATCCTCGCCAAAGGCGAGCAGCTGCCCGACGACTGGCCGGTGTCGGGCACCACCGGCTATGAGTTTATCGCCACCCTCGCGGAAGTGCTGGTCGATGACGACGGCATCACCCGGCTGGAGCAGGTCCACGACGAGGCGACCGGCAGCGCGCCCGACCGCCGCGATGCGCTGCGGGACGCCAAGGGGCTGATGACCGACCGCAATTTCGAGGGCGAATTTACGACGCTGCTGCGGCTGGCCGCCGGGCTTGCCGAAAGCGGCGGCCAGCAAATTGACGCCGACGCGCTGCGCCATGCTCTGCGCGAGCTGCTGATCGCTTTCCCGGTTTACCGCACCTACGGCACGGCGGCGGGGCTGACCCGCAGCGATAGCGCGCTGCTGGCGCGGGTGGCCGCCGGGGTTGACGCCGATCCCGCGGCCCTCGGGTTTATCGTCGCTATTCTCAGCGGCAATCTGCCGGAAAATTGCCGGCAGGAGGCGGGGCAGTTTCGCACCCGCTTCCAGCAGCTGACCGGGCCGCTGATGGCCAAATCGGTCGAAGATACGCTGTTCTTTCGCCACAACGTCGATCTGGCCCTTAATGAGGTGGGCGCCGAGCCGCTGCCGCGCGGCTTCGGCATCGCCCGCTTTCATCAGGAGATGCGCATCCGCCTGGCCCGCCAGCCGGACGCGCTGCTCGGCACTTCGACCCACGACACCAAGCGCGGGGAGGACGCCCGGGCCCGGCTCTACGCGCTGACCGAGGCGCCGTCGCTGTGGGCCGAAAATCTCGCCCGCTGGCGGCAGATGAACCAGACTCAGGTGCGTTTCCTTAATGACGGCACCGCGCCAAACGGAGCCGACACCTGGATGCTCTATCAGGCGCTGGCGGGCGTCTGGCCCGCAGCGATGGCGCCGGACGATGCGGCGGCGCTGAAAACGCTGGAGGCGCGCTTTGCCGGCTTCGTGGAGAAGGCCCTGCGCGAGGCCAAGCAGCGCACCGACTGGATAGACAGCAATGAGGCCTACGAGAATACGGTGCTGGACTACGCCCGCCACCTGCTGTCGCCGGATAACGCGGCGTTTTTGCAGGACTTCAGCGACGGGCTGCAGCCGTTTATCCGCGCCGGGCTGCTCAACGGCCTGACCCAGACGGTGATTAAGCTGACCGCGCCGGGCGTGCCGGATATCTATCAGGGGAGCGAAGGGCTCAACTTCAGCCTGGTGGATCCCGACAACCGCCGGGAGCCGGACTTTGCCGCCCTGGCAAGCGATCTCGCGGCCGGCAGCCCGGCGCTGTTTCACGACGAGCGCGCGTGGCGCGACGGCCGGCTGAAGCAGTTTATCACCGCCGGACTGCTGCGCCTGCGCCCGCGCTTTTCGGGGCTGCTGCGCCACGGCGACTGGCTGCCGCTGAAGGCGGAGGGCGACGATGAGGGGCGGGTGATTGCCTATGCCCGCACCGGCGGCGAGGGCGTCATTATCGTGGTGGCGCCGCGCCTGGCGCTTAGCGCCGTCGCCGGGGGGCTGCCCGCAGGCGAAGCGCTGTGGGGAAGTGCCCGGGTGTCAATTCCGCCCGCGCTGGCGGCGATGCGCTTTCGGGAGCTGTTCAGTAATGAAAGCCGGGTTTTCGGCGAGACGCTTGCCCTGGCGCAGGAGCCGGGCAGGGTACTGGTATTTATTTCGGCGTAATGCGCAACTATTATTCCGGCGGCCGTGCAAATTTGCTGCGCCGTCGGAATAATATGCAGAATGTATTATCCACTTTACGCTATTACAAAACCCATTTGATTTTCCGGAGCGACGCATCGATATCTGAAAACGACAGGCGAAAACAGAATTTGCCGATAATTAAAAAATATGATTAAAAGTTAACTTTATGATTACTCTTATTATTTAAATAAAGAATTAAGCCAAAGGTCAGCCGAAACCCGCAATAAAAAATGCCCCGCATTGATCGCGTTATATATTTATGCAACGCTTTATCTGCACCGATAATGGCGTTTCGCCGATCTATTCGCATCCTTTTAGCAGGAGGCATGTTTATGCTTAACCCGCATTCCGTTCCGCCGGTCACGCTTCGTAAAGTCGCTGCCGCCGCGGCAGTAGGTAATTTTGTCGAATGGTTTGATTTTGCCGTTTACGGTTTTCTGGCGACGGTTATCGCCGCGCAGTTTTTTTCGCAGAGTCTGCCGCAGGCGGCGCTGCTGCAAACCTTTGCCGTTTTTGCCGTTGCCTTCGCCCTGCGTCCGCTGGGCGGCGTGGTGTTCGGTATGCTCGGCGATAAGTTCGGCCGCAAGCGCATCTTATCGGTTACCGTTCTGCTGATGGCCGCCTCGACCACGGTTATTGGTCTGCTGCCGGACTATCATCAGATAGGCTTCGCGGCGCCGCTGCTGCTGACCCTTGCCCGCTGCGTACAGGGCTTTTCCGCCGGAGGTGAATACGCTGGCGCCTGCGCCTATGTAATGGAGCACTCGCCGGATAACCGCCGCGCCTGGTACGGCAGCTTCCTGCCGGTTTCGACTTTTACCGCCTTCGCGGCGGCGGCGGTGATGGTGTTTGGCCTCGACGCCGCGCTGAGTCCGGCGCAGATGGGGCTGTGGGGCTGGCGTATTCCGTTCCTTGTCGCCGCGCCGCTCGGCCTGATCGGGGTGTATCTGCGCCTGCGCATGGAAGAGACACCGGCCTTTCGCGCCGCGCTGGCCGAATCGGACGGTGTGCCTCACGCTCCGTTCGCTGAAACAATGCGCCAGCAGGGCGGCAATATCCTGCGGCTGGGGGCTTTTATCGCGCTGACCGCGCTGTCGTTCTATATGTTCACTACCTTCTTTTCAACCTTCCTGCAAACCGAGGCGGGCTTCAGCCGGGCGTCCGCGCTGCTGGTGTCCACCGTGGCGCTGCTGTTTGCCGCCGCCCTCTGTCCGCCCGCCGGGCTGCTCTGCGACCGCATCGGCCGCCGCAAAACGATGGCCCTGACCGCGCTGTGGGCGATCGTCAGCGTTTATCCGGCCTGGCGACTGGCCGGGTCAGGGCATCTGTGGGCCGCTATCGCCGGGGATCTGATGCTGGCGGTCGGGGCAGTGCTTTCCGGCGTAGTGACCGCCACGCTGCTCTCCGAGGTGTTTCCGACCCGCGCCCGCTATACGGCATCGGCTATTACCTACAACGTCGCTTATACCATCTTCGGCGGCACCGCGCCGCTGGTCGCGACGTGGCTGATTGGCTACACCGGTAGCAGCGTGTCACCGGCCTGGTATCTCGGCGCGGTAGCAATAATGGCCCTGATCGGCGGGCTGTCGCTGCCGGAAACCTCGCGGATTTCGCTGGCGGCAGCAGGACATAAAGTGGCGCCCGGCGAAGGATTTGCGCAGCTTAAGTCGGAAAAAGAAATCTCTTTTTAGTTACAACATACATATTAGTCTGCATAAACATCACTTCTGGCCTTGTGCTCGACCTATTTCTGGCAAGGCGTCATTGCCACACCGGGCATAAAGGCCGCTGTTAATACCTCACGCGATATCCGGGAAACGCGGATATCGCAATCTCTCCTGATGACCGCCCGGGCCGTATGTTTATTTGCAGATCGATACAGGCATCGACTGGCGCTGAGACGTCCTTTTATCTCCATTTGCAATCGGTGGTTCAAAAAGCAATACATATGCTTTAGCATATGTGTATTCGGACGAATCGAGGTTAACCATGCTACAGCCCGTGCAACTGTTTAAAATTCTCTCGGATGAAACCCGACTGGCCATCATTATGCTGCTCAGAGAAGCGGGGGAACTGTGCGTCTGCGACATCTGCGGAGCGACATCCCAATCCCAGCCCAAAATATCGCGGCATATGGCGATTCTTCGCGGGGCGGGGCTTGTTCTTGACCGTCGGGAAGGGAAGTGGATCTACTACCGGCTGTCGCCGCATATGCCCGCATGGGCGGCAGAGAATATCACGATCGCCTGGCAGTGTATGCGTGAAGATGTTCGCCGGTGGCTGTCAGCATCCTCATCGTCATCCTGTTAGAAAACGCGCGAACACATTCTCTTAATCATATCTATTCTATTGGGGCCTGAGATGGTATTGGCAGGGATTATCTTTTTACTGACGCTTATTCTGATCATCTGGCAGCCTAAAGGGCTGAGCATCGGCTGGAGCGCCAGCATTGGTGCCGCGCTGGCGCTCGCCAGCGGCGTTATACATATCGGCGATATTCCGGTGGTCTGGAACATTGTCTGGAACGCGACGGCAACATTTATTGCCGTGATTATCATCAGCCTGCTGCTCGATGAGTCAGGCTTTTTCGAATGGGCGGCTCTGCACGTTGCGCGGTGGGGAAACGGGCGAGGGCGCCTGCTCTTTACCTGGATAGTCCTGCTCGGCGCCGCTGTTGCCGCGCTTTTTGCCAATGACGGCGCGGCGCTTATTCTGACGCCGATCGTCATTGCCATGCTGCTCGCGCTTGGCTTCAGCAAAAGTACCACTCTGGCCTTCGTGATGGCCGCCGGGTTTATTGCCGATACCGCCAGTCTGCCGCTTATCGTTTCCAACCTGGTTAACATCGTTTCCGCTGATTTTTTCAGCCTCGGCTTTACGCAATACGCCTCGGTGATGGTCCCGGTAGATCTCGCCGCTATCGTAACGACTCTGGTGATGCTGCACCTCTTCTTCCGCAGGGACATTCCCGCGACCTATGACGCTGCGCTGCTGAAGACGCCGGCCAGCGCGATTAAAGATCCCGCAACCTTCAGGGCCGGCTGGATAGTGCTTGCGGTTCTGCTTGCCGGGTTTTTTATTCTGGAGCCGCTGGGGATCCCGGTCAGCGCGATTGCTGCCGCGGCGGCGGTTATCCTGTTTGCGGTGGCAAAAATGGGGCGGATGATTGATACGGGTAAAGTCCTGCGCGGCGCGCCGTGGCAAATCGTCATTTTCTCGCTGGGAATGTACCTGGTGGTTTATGGCCTTCGCAATGCCGGACTGACGGAGTTTCTCTCTGACGTGCTGAATGCGCTGGCGGAAAAGGGCCTGCTGGCCGCCACCTTTGGCACCGGTTTTCTGACGGCTTTTCTGTCGTCCGTTATGAACAACATGCCCACGGTGCTGGTTGGCGCTTTATCCATTGACGGCAGTACGGCTTCCGGCGTCATCAAAGAAGCGATGATCTACGCCAACGTTATCGGCTGCGATCTGGGGCCCAAAATAACTCCCATCGGCAGCCTGGCCACCTTGCTGTGGCTGCACGTTCTGTCGCGGAAAAATATGACCATCACCTGGGGCTACTATTTCCGCACGGGCATTATCATGACGCTGCCCGTGCTGTTCGTCACGCTGGCCGCACTGGCGCTCCGGCTTTCCGTCACGCTGTAATTCTCACGCCTTCAGTTCCCTGGCAATATAGCGGGCGGTGCGGCTCTCAGCGACCTGCGCCACCTGCTCAGGCGTACCGGCGGCGACCACTCTGCCGCCGTCCAAACCTGCGCCGGGGCCGATATCCATAATGCGGTCCGCCTGAATCACCGAGCGCATATCGTGCTCGATCATGACCACCGTGTTGCCTGCATCAACCAACCGCTGCAGCTGAGCCAGCAGCCTGTCCGCGTCCGCAGCGTGCAGACCGGTGGTCGGCTCGTCGAGAATATACAGCGCGTGGCCGCGCTGGGCGCGCTGGAGTTCGGTGGCCAGTTTAATCCGCTGCGCCTCGCCGCCGGAGAGCTCGGTGGCGGGCTGGCCGAGGCGCAGATAGCCGAGGCCGATTTCCGCCAGCAGGCGAAGCGGGCGGGCCGCGGGCTCCTCGTCAGCAAAAAACGCCAGAGCCTCATCGACCGTCATGTGCAGGACCTGCGCGATGTTTTGCCCGCGCCAGCGGATACTGAGCGTCTCCTCGTTGTAGCGCGCGCCGCGGCAGGTCGGGCAGGGCGCATAGACGCTGGGCATAAACAGCAGCTCGACGCTAACGAAACCTTCGCCTTCACAGGTCGGGCAGCGGCCTTTGGCCACGTTGAACGAGAACTGGCCGGCATCGTAGCGGCGGCTTTTCGCCTCCGGCGTGGCGGCAAACAGCTTGCGCACGTGGTCAAACAGTCCGGTATAGGTAGCCAGATTAGAGCGCGGCGTGCGGCCGATCGGTTTCTGATCGATCTGAACCAGCCGCTTTATCGTGCCGGTATCGCCGCCCAGGGCGCCGACGGTTTTTTCCAGCACCGACGGCTCTCCGGAGTCGGAGCCTTCCGTCGGCGGCTCCGCGGGCTCCTGGCCCAGGGCGGAAAGCACCAGTTCCGGCAGCGCCTGGGCGAAGAGACTCGACTTACCGGAGCCGGAAATCCCGGTGACCGCCGTCAGCACGCCCAGCGCAATATCGGCATCAACGCCCCGAAGATTGTGCCGGTGAATATTCCGCAGCTGCAGCCAGCCGATCGGCTGCCGGCCGGTCATGCGCGGCGGCCTGACTTCATCAAACAGATACTGCGCGGTCACCGAGTCCGGCACGGCTTTCAGCCCCTCCGGCTCGCCGCTATACAGGACGCGGCCGCCGCCTTCGCCCGCCGCCGGGCCGACGTCGACCAGCCACTGCGCGCGGCGCATCAGCGCGAGATCGTGCTCAACGACAAACACCGAATTGCCGGCGTCCCGCAGCCCCTCCAGCGCATCGTAAAGCGCGTCGCTGTCGGCGGGATGCAGGCCAGCCGAAGGCTCATCAAGCACGTAGACCACGCCAAACAGCATGGCGCTGAGCTGGGTGGCGAGGCGCAGCCGCTGCAGTTCACCGGCAGAGAGGGTTGGCGTGGCCCGGTCGAGGGAGAGATACCCCAGCCCCAGCTTTTGCAGCTGATCCAGCCTGGCGAGAATGCCTCTGGCCAGCTGGGCTGCGGCCAGCTGCTTCTCTTGCGAAAGCGCGGGCGTGCGCCGCACGTCCGGCGTCGCGGCGTGGCTGGCTTTACCGCTGCTCGCGCGTCCGGCGCGGTCGCGGCGGGTAACATCGCTATCCGTTTCCGCGCCGCCGCGATGGGCGCTGAAATCGCCCCGTGAGACCGGCAGCAGCAGCTCAGCCAGCCGGCTGACGGGCAGCGCCATAAATTCGCCGATGTCGATCCCGGCGAAGGTGACCGCCAGCGATTCCGGCTTAAGCCTTTTTCCGTGGCAGACGGGGCACGGCCTGCCTTCCATAAAGCGGGAGACCCGCTTGCGCATCAGCGCGCTTTGCGTGGTGGCAAACGTGTGCAGTACATAGCGGCGCGCACCGGTAAAGGTGCCCATATAGCCCGGCGTCATCTTTTTCTCGATAGCCTCGCGCGTCTCCGCCGGCGTCAGCCCGGGATAGACCGGCACCGTCGGCGTCTCTTCGGTGAACAGGATCCAGCGCCGATCCTTCTCAGGCAGCGCCTGCCAGGGCGTATCGACGTCATAGCCCAGCGAGACCAGGATATCGCGCAGATTTTGTCCCTGCCAGGCCGGAGGCCAGGAGGCGATCGCCTTATCGCGGATGCTGAGGGTCGGATCCGGCACCATCAGCGCTTCGGTCACGTCATAGATATGGCCCAGGCCGTGGCAGGACGGGCAGGCCCCCTGGGGCGTATTGGGCGAAAAGTCCTCGGCATAGAGCATCGGCTGGCCCGGCGGATAGGCGCCAGCCCGGGAGTACATCATCCGCACCAGGCTTGAAAGCGTGGTCACGCTGCCCACCGACGAGCGCGTATTGCTGGCGCCGCGCTGCTGCTGCAGTGCAACCGCCGGCGGCAGCCCGTCAATGGCGTCAACGTCGGGCACGCCGGCCTGATCGATAAGCCGGCGGGCATAGGGCGCGACCGATTCAAAGTAGCGCCGCTGCGCCTCGGCATAGATAGTGCCAAACGCCAGCGATGACTTGCCGGAACCCGACACGCCGGAAAACACAACCAGCGCGTTGCGCGGTATAGCGACGTTAACATTTTTAAGATTGTGCTCGCGGGCGCCGCGAACGACTACTGAGCCGCCGTCGGTAGCCTGAGCGGGTAGGGGAACAGGTTGTTTGTTTGCCATGGTTTTCCTGCGTCGGGTAAATCGGGTTGCGATCACCATAGTAGGATGGCGGCAGATGTGCCAGGCATTGTTATAAAAGGCTATGATTTGAAATGAGTGCTGGCCGCTGCCGCCAGGCCGTATCTTCGCAATCCGGATGTGAAGTTGATTGAGATTTTATCTATTAAACACCGGAGAAGATTTTTGTGGGTTATCTTAGATATGGTATAATTTAATCATGTTGATAACCAACGTGAGAACACATCCATGAGCGTTCAGAAAGCGCATACCGGGGTTTCGACTCTTATTGGAACACCTAAAGAAGTCAGGGGCCGTCTCAGTAAATCTCATGCAGACCAGGTGCTGGTCGTCACGTTAGAAGAGCAGAATCATCCTGGGATACAGGTCATTTTCGAAAACCTGTCAAATGTAGCGTCATCTATGTACGGGCTGTTACAGCAACAGCAAAGTCGTGCCGCGCTGGAGCGCCTAGCGGAAGCACTGATGCCACCGGCACCTGTATCGCCGCGGATCCTTAAAGAAGCCGCCATGCTGGTCAAAGCGCGTAAGGCAGTTCTGGACAGTGGTGACTGGCTGAATGCCGCCGAGCTGGCACAGCTGGCGCAGTTAAGTACCGCCAACCCAAGCGCTCAGCCGAACAAGTGGAAGAGGGCCGGTCGCATTTTCGCTATCCACCACAATGGCGTCGATTACTTTCCGGCCTATGGCCTGGATAAGGATAATGGCTTCCGGCCATTAAAAGCGCTGACTCAGGTGATCGACGCGTTAAACGGCTATAAAGACAGCTGGGGAATGGCATTCTGGTTTATATCGGCAAACAGTTTTCTGGGCGGCAAGCGGCCTCAGGATCTGCTTGCCTCACATCCTGAGCAAGTGATTGCGGCCGCCAGAGATGAAGTTCAGGGAGTAGAACATGGCTAAACGTACTGCCAGCGCAGCGGATGCGCTGGATAATCATGGAGCAGGGCACTCTCAGCTTCCTCATAGTGGCCAATTAAGAACAACAGCATATTCATTAAGTAAAGGGACCGTGCTACATCGCGTTCATCATGAGCACTATTCAGCCGACCAGTTTAATCCCGGGGTGCGCGGTAATGCCCGCTTTAGCCCAATACGAAATGCTGAAGGTGATCCGATTCCGACTCTGTATGCTGGCGTGACTAAAGCGTGCGCGATGATGGAGACAATCTTTCACGATGTTTCTTTTGCGCCAGGCCTCAAAACGTACGACAAAAGTAAGCTGCAGGGACAGGTGCACTCAACACTTGTGGTGCTTGAAGACCTGCCGTTAATAGACCTTGCAAGCGTTGCGTTGCGCAAACTTGGGATTAGCCGTAAAGAGATAATTGACACTGAGAAAGATTGCTATCCGACGACTCGCCAATGGGCTGAAAAAATTTATGCACAGTGCCCGGTGACGCAGGGTCTCACGTGGATTTCCAGGCAGGATGATAGCGCGCGGGCAGTGATGCTCTTTGGTAACCGCATGACACCACAATCGCTTGCGCAGATAGGTGAGTCGCTGAGCCTGATAAATGACGGTGCGACTTACGACGACGTGCTTGACCTGGCAGAGAAGCTCGATGTGCTTATTGTGCCGGGCAAAGAATGAAAGGGCAGCGAAACACCGGCGTATAACGCTGTGTAGTAGCGTCTGCATAATCCTCAGATCTTATTTAACATAATATACATTATGCGCACCAATGCTAAGGATAGCAGAATTTGGCCGGAATTGTTGACACTGGCCGTCAACTGGCTACTATCGACAGTGATTCAAAAATGTTTATGAAAAAAACGGTGTCTGGAGAAGAGTAAAAGGATTAACAGTCTCAGGAATGAGACAAACGTGCAGTATTACCAACACTGCACGCTCCGGATTGTGCGAATTTTGAACAGTGGAAAAAGAGTTCCGAGCCAGTCTGAAACGCTATCCCCCTGCTCTGTTCTGTTTTTTTACCTTTAGCAGTGTGATGGCGTGCAAGTTTCTGAAAACACGTCAGTTGGTTTTATAACTATGAACCCTCATTTCATATTTGGCATTACTGCCACAGTTCGTAAATATGAATCTGTTTGTCACTCAAGGAGATTTTTATGGGTATTAAACCTGGTCCAAAGCCGATTGCTGAATCAACTGGCAAAGAAGATAAAAGAAGGCGTGTCACTCCGGAAAATAAGCCAAAGCATCCCGGACTGAAGGAACACAACCATAAAAAAGGCGAATAACAGCTTATTGGTATAGCCTCTCATCACAGGCATGGACGTCATTCATGCCTGATTTTCTCTGACATAAACCACCTTCTCTCTTAACATCTCTTATGGTGACATTTCAAACTGGCTGAATCAGGTGACATTTTAAGCTTGCAATAACAAATGGTAAGGATGTTACTTGATGGAAAGCACATCTGGGCTGAGAAAAATTTAGACCAGATGTAATCTAACAGATACCTGTATAAATAACCGGTAACTGTCAGATCAGGTCTGAGCTAATACACTTGAATACTCAAGCCTGCGCCCGAGCGTCGGCAAACTCCAGTACGGCCCCGACGTGACGCAATTCTCCGCAGCGCCGCTCACCGGCGGCTAAACCCCAAAAAGAAGCGGAGTCCTTGACGGACTCCGCTACAGGCTACGTGGAAATCAGTGATGTGGAGAGTGATGCATAAAGTGATGGTAGGCGGAGGCTACGCGATTTTTCAATAACACATAGGCGGCGCAGAAGACCACCATTGCGCCTGCGGCGCAAAGCACAGCGAATCCGACATCGGGCGCCGCGCCGCCGCTGCTGAGCTTTTGAAAAATAATATATACCGCAAATACGAATATAATCGCCGTCAACACTAAAAACAGCGGCTGAAGCGATGGAAAGCTCTCCCGAAACTCCTGCTGCTCGGTTTTTTCAATTTTTACGCTACGGCTTTTTTCATCGGGGCTATTCATATCTCACTCCTTACGCGTGGACCGCTGCTGATTTGGCTGGACCATGATTAAACAACGCGACAGCCAGTGCTCACGTACGTCGTCCGACTGCCTGCGATCGCTCCCTGATCTGAAATGCGCGATAGTAAAAGCATAGGTTAAGAACTGGCTTTAATATGTGATTACGGCGGCAAATCCATACATAAAACACATATTTCTTCGCATCTTATTTTTTACATGGATGTATCAGCCCTCAGATATTCTGCTTATCCAAAAATCGCACAAGCTCAAAATACGCGCCTGCAAAAGGTTAGAAAATAAGGTTATTTGGCCTTCACCAAAGGTTCGGGCAAGCTGTTTTCAGCTACTAATGGAGGACACCATGAGCGCACTTGCCCTGCCCGTTCTGGATTTTGCCCGTTATCTCAATCCGGCTGAAAAAGCGGCCTTTCTGGCCGATCTTCGCCGCGCTGCCCGCGATAGCGGCTTTTTTTATCTCATTAACCACGGCGTCGATGCCGGGCTTCAGCGCTCCGTTCAGCGCCTGGCGCGGCAGTTTTTCGCCCTTCCCGATACGCAGAAGCAGCAGGTAGCGATGATCCACTCTCCGCACTTTCGCGGCTATAACCGCGCGGCGTCGGAACTGACGCGAGGCCAGCCGGACTGGCGGGAGCAGTTTGATATTGGCGCCGAGCGCCCTGCACTCCCATTGAGCGAACGGGCGCCGCGCTGGCAGCGGTTGCAGGGTCCGAATTTATGGCCGCAGGCGCTGCCCGAGCTGAAGCCCGTCCTGCTAACGTGGCAGAAGAGTATGGCAGGCGTCGGCTTAATGCTGCTGCGGGCCTTCGCCGAGGCGCTGCGCCTGCCGGCCGATGCTTTCGATAGGCTCTACGGCGACCGGCCCAATGAACACATTAAACTCATTCGCTATCCGGGCCAGCCCGCCGGCGAGAGCAATCAGGGTGTCGGCGCCCACAAAGACTCGGGCTTTCTCAGCTTTTTGCTGCAGGACGCGCAGCGGGGACTGCAGGTGGAAGTTGAGCCCGGCCGCTGGACCGATGCGACGCCGCTGGCGGGCAGCTTTGTGGTCAATATCGGCGAGCTGCTGGAGCTTGCCACCAACGGCTATTTGCGGGCCACGGTACACCGCGTTATCTCTCCGCCATCCGGTCAGGAGCGCCTGTCGATAGCCTTTTTCCTCGGCGCGCAGCTCGATGCGGTGGTCCCGGTCTACGCCCTGCCCGCCGATCTGGCGCAGGAGGCTCGCGGCCCGGATAGCGATCCCGAGAATCCGCTGCTGCGCGACGTCGGCTGGAACTACCTGAAGGGGCGTCTGCGCTCGCACCCGGACGTTGCCGCCCGCTACTACCCGGATCTTTTTCGCGAACGCGCTGAACGCGCCATCGTTTAATCCCAACTGAAGGCCACACTATGCATAATAAGACCCTGTTTCGCCCGTTTTTTGTTACCCTGTCACTTTCTCTGGCGTGGAGCAGCGCTTACGCGGAGGTTCTGCGGGTTGCCGCCGACCCGGTCCCGCACGCGGAGATACTGAATTACGTTAAAAAAATCGATCCCAGCTTAGATCTGAAGGTGGTTGAACTGACCAGCGGCGTTAACGCCAACGAGCTGCTGGCTAACGGCGATGTGGATGCCAACTACTTCCAGCATCTGCCCTACCTGAGAGACCAGGAGCAGGCGCTGGGCAAGACGTTTACCGTCGTCGCTTCGGTACACATTGAGCCGCTGGGCATATACTCCCGCAGGCATAAGGACCTCAAGTCGCTGCCGGACGGCGCGAGCGTCGCGGTACCGAACAACCCCTCCAATCTGAGCCGGGCGCTGTTTCTGCTGCAAAAGGCGGGGCTGATAACCCTCGACGGTAAATTTACCGATCCCTCAACCACGCTGGCGACAGTGAAAGACATCAGCGGTAATCCCCGGCATCTGAAAATCCTCGAGGTTGAAGCCGCCCAGCTGCCCCGCTCGCTTGATGATGTGGATTTAGCGGTGATTAACGGTAATTACGCGCTGGAGGCGGGCCTGTCGCCGGCGAAAGATGCCCTGGGGCTTGAGAGCGCCGCCAACAACCCCTACGCCAATCTGCTGGTCACCACGCCTGCGCTGGCCAACGACCCGCGCATCAAGACGCTGGCCAAAGACCTGACCTCGCCGCAGGTGGCGGAATTCATCCGCAAAACCTACAGCGGCTCGGTGATCCCGGTAGCGCAGCAGCCGTGATTGAGATAATCGGCCTGAATAAAACCTACCCCGGCGCGGGCCAGCCGGCGCTGAAAGAGATTAACCTGCAGATACCGGCGGGGACGATCTTCGGCATCCTCGGACGCAGCGGCGCCGGGAAAAGCACGCTGATTCGCTGCCTTAATCTGCTGGAGAGGCCAACGTCCGGCGCAATTTTGGTGAACGGGTGCGATATCATCGGCATGAATGGCGCCGCCCTGCGCGAGTACCGCCAGCGCACCGGGATGATTTTCCAGCACTTCAACCTGCTTCACGCCCGCACCGTGGCGGAGAACATTGCCGTGCCGCTGGAAATCGGCCGGGTTGCAAAGGCGGCCCGCAGGGCGCGGGTAGAGGAGCTGCTGGCGCTGGTTGGCCTGCAGGATAAGGGGGAGGCGTATCCTTCGCAGCTCTCCGGCGGGCAGAAGCAGCGCGTCGGTATCGCCCGCGCGCTGGCGGCGCGGCCCAGCGTGCTGCTCTGCGACGAGGCCACCAGCGCCCTCGATCCGCAGACCACCGTATCGATCCTCGACCTGCTGGCGGAAATAAACCGCCAGCTGAAGCTGACGATTGTGCTGATCACTCACCAGCTGGAGGTGGTCAAAGCGCTCTGCGACGGCGCCGCCCTGCTGGAACACGGCGAGCTTGTAGAGAGCGGCCGCATCGCCGATCTGCTGACCGCGCCCCGGTCAAGGTTGCGCCAGCAGCTGCTGCACGACCCGCGGGCTGAGGAGGCGTTTCTTGCACGCCACGGCATAAACGGGAGGCCGCTATGCACAGTAGCATGAGCTGGGATGCGCTGTGGCCGCTGCTGTACGACGGCACGCTGGAAACTCTTTATATGGTAAGCCTGTCGGCGCTGTTTACCGTCCTGCTGGGGCTGCCGACCGGGGTACTGCTTTATGTGTCCAGGCCGGGCGGCGTGGCGCCGCTGCCCAAAATCAACGCCCTGCTCGGCGCCATCATCAATACCGGCCGTTCGCTGCCGTTCATCGTCCTGCTGATCGCCCTGATCCCCCTCACCCGCCTGATCGTCGGCACTACCCTCGGCAGCACGGCGGCCATCGTGCCAATTACCCTCGGCGCCTTTCCCTTCTTCGCAAGGCTTGCGGAAAGCGCGCTCGATGAAGTCGACTACGGGCGCATTGAGGCCGTGCTATCGATGGGCGGCGGCGTGCGGCACATTATTTTTAAAGCGCTGCTGCCGGAGGCGCTCCCGGCCCTGCTGGCCGGGGTAACGCTCACGGTGATCATGCTGATTGGCTTCTCGTCGATGGCCGGCGTCATCGGCGGCGGCGGGCTGGGGGATCTGGCGATCCGCTACGGCTACCAGCGGTTTAACAACCGGGTGATGTTCGGCACCATCGTGCTGCTTATCGCTATGGTGCAGGTCGTCCAGATGACGGGCGACCGGCTGGTCCGACGGCTGGCGCATCGACGATAGACGCGCGGCTTACAAATGCACCATGAGCGCCAGGGCCAGCGCCGCCAGCCCGACCTGCAGCGCATAGCGGGCCACGCGCCAGCGCTTATATTCCGCATCATTTGCTTCGCGGATAAGCCGCCCGGCTTCGGTTTCACCGCTGAGGTCCTGGCCGCGACGCAGAATATGCGGATAATATTTCCTCATGGCAAAGATGGCAAACTGGTGCCAGATAAAAGCGCCGATCAGTATCCCCGGAATAATTATCAGCCCGGCATAGCGCCCCATATCAGGATGATTAATAAAGCGCGGGCAAAGCATGAGTACGGCGATCATTACAGCAAAAGAGAGTCCAGTGCCCATCCAATATACCGCGCGAGTATTTACCGCACGCACCGCATCCCTGAAGTTTTTATTTCTGACGGCGGGAGAGAGTCCCGCGAACTCGGGAATACTCCGACGGGTCCAGTAGATCCTCATAGCACACCCTTACTTTTCGTTGACAGGTAGACAAAAACGCATCACTAACCCCGTTGCCATGATTTAACGCAAATCGCGTTCACGACAGGTTAACGACATTACAACGCGTCTAAAACAACGGTGACCTATACTGAAAAACGTTGTTAAGGATTCAACGCATTAATTGAATATACCTCATGGCATGGAGTGATAAGAAATGAATAAGTTATCTTTAATCGGGCAGGCCGTAGCGCTGTCCATCGCAGCCTGCGGCATCTCTTATGCAGCAGACAGCGCAGCGCAGAGCAAAGTCCAGATTGCTGAGCCGTTTGCCGCCCACGTGCTGGTCAGCGGCCTGGATGCGCCGTGGGATATGGTGTGGGCGCCGGATGGCTACCTGTGGGTCACCGAGCGTAAAGGGGCAACGATCGACCGCATCGATCCGAAGAGCGGTAAAAAGCAGGTGTTGGTGAAAATTGCCGACGTGAAAATTGGTCCGCAGCATGAAGGCGTCCTGGGCCTGGCGCTCTCCCCTGATTTCCTGAAGTCCGACAGTAAGAATTACGTTTATGCCGCCTACACCTACATGAACGGCGACAGCGAGCGCGCGAAGATCGTCCGCTTTGAATACGATCCGAAAGCCCACACGCTGGGTAACCAGCAGGACGTATTGGCCGGTATTCCGGCGGGCAGCGATCACAACGGCGGTCGCCTGCGCTTTGGGCCAGACGGCAAGCTGTACTACACCATTGGTGAGCAGGGTCATAACCAGGGCAAGCACGTTTGCGAGCCTATCGAAGCCCAGCGCCTGCCGACCAGCGCGGAGCTTGAGAAAAAGGATTACTCCGCCTACGTCGGTAAAGTGCTGCGCCTGAACAGCGACGGCTCTATCCCCGATGATAACCCGGTTATCGAAGGCGTGAAGAGCCACCTGTTTACCTACGGCCACCGCAATCCGCAGGGGCTGGTGTTCGTAGGCGATACGCTCTACTCCTCTGAGCAGGGGCCATCTTCGGATGATGAGCTGAACATCCTGCAGGCCGGTGGCAACTACGGCTGGCCGCACGTTGCGGGCTACCGCGACGATCAGGCCTACGTCTACGCCAACTATTCGAAGGCCAAAGACTGCGAGTCCGTGAAATACGATCCGAACCACATCCCGGACGGCGTGCCGGTGCAAAAAGAGACCGACTGGAATGCGCCAAACTTCAAGCCGCCGGTGAAAACCTTCTTCACCGTGCCGCAGGGTTACACCTATAGCGACGCCAGCTGCGGCGATTCGTTCTACATGTGCTGGCCGACCATCGCGCCTTCCAGCGTGGCCTACTATCCGAAAGACGGCGTCATTAAGTCGTTCCGCAACTCGCTGCTGATAACCTCGCTGAAAAACGGCGCCATCTACCGCGTGCTGCTCAACGATGACACCAAAAACGTGCAGGGCGACGTGGCGAAAGAGTTCCACACTACCAACCGCTACCGCATGGCGGTGGTCAGCCCTGACACCCGCAAAATCTACGTCGCGACCGACAACTTCAACGGCGCGATGGATGAGAGCAACAAGCCGACCCAAAACCTGGCTAACCCGGGCTCGATTATCGTGTTTGAATACACCGGTAAATAGCGTCCTCAGCCGCCGGCCCCCCGGCGGCTTCTTCCCCACTTCCCGTCAGGCAAACCTTTTCGCCCCGGCCACGCAGAGGATCACCCCAGCCGTCGTCGCCAGCATCGCTGTGCCGATCGATTCGTGCAGCAGCAGCGCCGAGATCATCAGACCCAGCAAAGGCTGCAGCAGCTGAAGCTGCCCGACGGCTGCGATTCCGCCGATGGCCAGCCCCCGGTACCAGAAAATAAAACCTATCAGCATACTGAACAGCGACACGTAGCCGAGCGCGGCCCAGGCGGTCGGATGAATCGCCGCAGCGGACGAAGGTAACGAATAAACGGCCCCGGCGGCCATAACCGGCAGGGCGACAACCAGCGCCCAGCAGATCACCTGCCAGCCGCCGAGCTTACGCGAAAGCCGCGCGCCCTCGGCGTAGCCCAGGCCGCAGACCGCGACGGCGGCGAGCATCAGCAGATCGCCTGTGCCTGAGGCCGCCGCCGGCTGCCCAAGGGCAAAGCCGGCGACCAGCGCGCTGCCGGCGAGCGAAAACAGCCAGAACGCCGGACGCGGCCTCTCCCCGCCTCTGACCACCGCAAACAGCGCCGTCGCGAGCGGCAGCAGCCCGAGAAAAACGATAGAGCGCGCCGCCGTGATGTGCTGCAGCGCCAGCGCGGTCAGCAGCGGGAAGCCCACCACCACGCCGCAGGCGGTGATTGCCAGCCCGGCGGCGTGCGCCCGCGGCGGCAGCGCTTCCCGCCGCACGGCGAGCAGCACCAGCGCCACCGCCGCGGCAAGCGTGGCGCGGGCATAGGTCAGAAATCCCGGCTCGAAGTCCTGCAGGGCCAGCCGCGTGGCGGGCAGCGAGCCGCTGAAGATGACCACACCCGCCAGGCCGTTTAGCCAGCCGCTGGCAGAACGCGGCGCGGCGCTCTGCGCTGCTGAATTATCCACTGTTTATTCCCTCATTGCTGAATGGGCCCCGCGCAGGGGCGTTGACAGCCAGCAGAATAGTGAGCAGCATTCGGTACAATCAAATAATTGTCATGGATACAGTGATGAAGGCGCGGTACAAAACGATCGTTGACGAGCTGGCGCAGGCGATCCGTTCCGGCGGCCTGGCGGCGGGCACCCAACTGCCGACCCACCGGCGGCTGGCCGCCGAGCGGCGGGTGTCTCTGGCGACCGCGACGCGCGTCTATCAGGAGCTGGAGGCGATGCGGCTGGTCAGCGGCGAAGCGGGTCGGGGCACCTTTGTCAGAGACCTGACGCTGCCCGCCGGACTCGGTATCGATCAGGACGCCGTAGGCGCCAGCATGCTCGATCTGAACTTCAATTCGCCGATGCTGGACGACCAGGGCGAACTGCTGCGCCAGGCGCTTCGCCAGGTGGCGACCTCCGGCGATATTGCCGCGCTGCTGCGCTACCAGCCGCACGGCGGCAGAGCGGCAGAGCGCGAGCAGATCGCCAATGACCTCCGCCGCCGCCGGCTGAATGTCGGCCCGGATAACGTGCTCATCGTCAGCGGCGCCCAGCACGGCCTCTGCGTGGCGATGATGGCTATGCTGCGGCCCGGGGACGCCGTGGCCGTGGATGCCCTGACCTATCCCGGCTTTAAGGTGCTGGCCACCCAGCTGCATCTTGAGCTGCTGCCCCTGCCGGTCACCGCCGACGGCCCCTGTCCTGATGCGCTGCACGCGCTCTGCCGCACCCGACATATTCGCGCCCTCTACGCCATGCCGACGCTGCACAATCCGCTGGGCTGGGTGCTGAGCGCCTCCCGGCGCGACGCCCTGGTGGCCGTCGCCCGCGCGCACGATCTGCTGATTATTGAAGACGCCGCCTACGCCTTTCTTGCGGACTCCCCGCCTCCGCCGCTGGCCGCCCTGGCGCCCGAAAGGACTCTTTACGTGACCGGCTATTCGAAAAATATCGCCACCGGCCTGCGCGTAGGCGCCGTGGCGGCGCCCGACGCCTGTCTGCCCGCCCTTGAGCGCGCCATTCGCGCCACCGCATGGAATACGCCCGCCCTGCTGAGCGGTATCGTCTGCGGCTGGATAGCCGACGGCACCCTGGCGCGGCTGGAAGAGGAGAAGCGGGCCGACGGCCGGCGCCGACAGCAGCTGGTCAGGGAGATGCTGCATCCGCTAAAGCCCATAGGCCATCCGAACGCCTACTACAGCTGGCTGCCGCTGGGGGAAGAAATCCGCGCCGAGGCGGTCATCAGACGGCTGAGGGATAACGGCGTTTCGCTCTCAACGGCGGAACCGTTTTGCACCACCGGCAGCCCTCCGCACGCGCTGCGCCTCGCGCTCGGCTCCGTCACGCTCGCCCAGCTTCGCGATGCGCTGCGCAAAATTGCCGCCGGCATTGAGTACTGCCGCTATCTGTAGGCCTACTCCATCTGTATGAGACACACCGCCGACACAATTTATTTTCATTGCATTTACTTTTAGAGCTGCGTCAAACTTTTGAAAAATTGTTATTTTTCATTTTTATGCAGATAAAGTGCATATAAAAAGATGAGGCAATGCCAAACTCCGCAGGCGGCAAGGGCCGGGCGCGGCGGAGATGCATTATTTTGGTGCATCGCCGTACACTTTCCCTCTCGGGGCGCCGGATACAAGAATTTAATAAAGTGTTAAATTGATGCTCACATAGTGAGTATCACTATGACCACGGCCAAATAAAGAACATACCACGTACAAAACTAAAGGTTCATCATGGATAAGTTATCTTACGCCTCAGATAGCAGCACATCTGCCTGGAACACCTATCTGCAACAAATCGAGCGCGTTGCGCCCTATCTCGGCGAACTCTCCCACTGGGTTGATACCCTGCGCCATCCCAAGCGCGCCCTGATTGTCGATATTCCGGTGCAGATGGATGACGGCACCATCCGCCACTTTGAAGGCTACCGCGTCCAGCACAACCTGTCGCGCGGGCCGGGTAAAGGCGGCGTGCGCTATCACCCGGATGTCGATCTGAATGAAGTGATGGCCCTTTCCGCCTGGATGACCGTGAAGTGCGCCGCGCTCAACCTGCCCTACGGCGGGGCGAAAGGCGGCATCCGCGTCGATCCCTTCAAGCTGTCTGAAGGCGAACTTGAGCGTCTGACCCGCCGCTACACCAGCGAAATCGGCATCATCATCGGGCCGCAGAAAGATATTCCGGCACCGGACGTTGGCACCAACGGCAAAGTGATGGCGTGGATGATGGATACCTACTCCATGAACCACGGCACGACCGTTACCGGCGTTGTCACCGGCAAGCCTATTCACCTCGGCGGTTCGCTGGGCCGTGAGAAAGCCACCGGCCGCGGCGTGTGGATCAGCGGCCGCGAAGTGGCCCGCCGCGCTAACATTCCTGTTGAAGGCGCACGCGTAGCCGTACAGGGCTTCGGTAACGTCGGCAGTGAAGCCGCCCGCCTGTTCGCCGCCTCCGGCGCGCGCGTAGTGGCCATTCAGGATCATACCGCCACGCTGTCAAACCCGGACGGCATCGATATGGCCGCCCTCACCGCCTGGCAGACCGAGCATAAGCAGATCGCCGGCTTCCCGGGCGCTGAAACCATTGACGACGAGGCGTTCTGGAGCCTGGACATGGATATCTTTATCCCGGCCGCCCTGGAGGGGCAGATCACCCGCCACCGCGCTGAAGTCCTGAAATGCAAACTGATCCTTGAAGGCGCCAACGGCCCGACCTACCCGGACGCCGATGACGTGCTCGCGACCCGCGGAATCATCGTGGTGCCGGACGTGGTATGTAACGCCGGCGGCGTGACCGTCAGCTACTTCGAGTGGGTCCAGGACATGGCCAGCTTCTTCTGGAGCGAAGAGGAGATCAACGAGCGGATGGATAAGATCATGACCGACGCCATGATCCACGTCTGGAACAAGGCCAGCGAAAAAGACTGCTCCCTGCGTACCGCCGCCTATATTGTTGCCTGCGAGCGTATTCTGCTGGCGCGTAAAGATCGCGGTATTTATCCGGGTTAATCACCCTGTTCTGCGACTTAGTGGGCCGCCTGAGGCCCACTTTTCATTATTCCCCTATTTCTGTTCTGCCTGCGCCACGCTCCGCCATACGCGATCCTCAATTTTCCTGTACGTGAACGGTAGGCCGGGCAGACGTTAGCCGCCGCCCGGCAAGCGGGCGAGACAAAAAGTCTCTTATCTAATCCAGACTGTCAGCAGAATAATGATGAATGCAATAATCGCCACCTGGATAAAGACGTTATCCAGCGATCCTCTGCGCATCGCGCCCCCTTTCAGAACAGGATTTGCCAGATTGCCAGCACCAGTACCAGCAGACCCATCAGGAAAAATATCAGCGCGATGATGATGTCCGGAGAACGATTCATCTCTGCGCCTCCTTATCATCAGAACCACTGACCGAAACGTTTGATATAGAAACGCTTCATCCCCTGCGCGACCAGGCAATAGCTGAGCAGCGTCGCGACCAGCCACGGGAAGTAGCTCAGCTGCAGCGGCTCCAGTCCGACCATCGCTCCCAGCGGCGAGAACGGAATGTAGATCCCGATCGCCATAACCACCGCGGTGGTGAGCAGCACCGGCAACGTCGCCCGGCTCTGGATAAACGGAATTTTCTGCGTTCTCAGCATATGCACGACCAGCGTTTGCGACAGCAGCCCTTCAATAAACCACCCGGACTGGAACAGCGCCTGGGCCTCAACGTTATTTGCCGCAAACACGTACCACATCAGCGCGAAGGTGGTGATATCAAAAATGGACGACGTTGGGCCAATCCACAGCATAAAACGACCGATATTTTTCGCATCCCACTTGCGCGGCTTGCGCAGAAACTCTTTGTCCATTTTGTCCCACGGCAGCGAGAGCTGGGAGAGATCGTACATCAGGTTCTGGATCAGCAGATGAATCGCCAGCATCGGCAGAAACGGAATAAACGCGCTGGCCACCAGTACCGAGAATACGTTGCCGAAGTTAGAGCTGGCGGTCATATTCAGGTACTTAATGATATTGCCGAACGTCTCACGTCCTTTGATCACCCCTTCTTCCAGCACCATCAGATCCTTTTCCAGCAGGATGATATCCGATGCCTCTTTGGCGATATCCGCAGCGCTGTCGACCGAAATACCGACATCCGCATCGCGCAGGGCCGGCGCATCGTTGATGCCGTCGCCGAGAAAGCCGACGGTGTGGCCGTTTTTCTGTAGCGTTTTCAGGATGCGCGACTTCTGCAGCGGCGTCAGCTTCGCGAAAACTGAGCGCGTTTCCACTTCGCGCTCCAGCTCGCGATCCGTCATCGCTTCAATCTGGGCGCCGGTCAGAATATCGTTGGCATCGATACCCACTTCCAGGCAAATACGCGCCGTCACCACCGGGTTATCGCCGGTCAGCACTTTCACCGCCACGCCGTTTTCGCGCAGTGCGGTAATGGCTTTTCCCGCGCTCTCTTTCGGCGGATCGAGGAAAGTCAGCATTCCCTCAACAGTCAGTCCCTGCTCATCGGCGGTGCACAGCGGCGTGGTCAGAGCGGCGTCATCCAGCTTGCGCGTTGCGACCAGCAGCACGCGGAAGCCCTGGGCGTTATAGTCCTTCGTTTTGGCTAACAGCAGATCGCGTTGGGTGTCATCCAGCGCCACAACATTGTCGCCTTCGCGAAGATGCGTGGCGACCATCAGCATCTCTTCGACAGCGCCTTTGCAGATCAGGCTTTTATCACCGTGGCGGACATCTTCCACCGACACCGAGACCCGACGGCGGACAAAATCAAACGGCAGTTCATCAAGTTTGACAAAGCGCTCTTTGGTCGCCGGCGCAATCCGCCCCTCGCCAAAGCGCAGCACCGCCCGGTCCATCAGGTTGCGCGCCCCGCTCTGGCTGCTGCTGTTAAGCCAGGCCAGCGTCAGCACCCGGTCGCTCTCATGACCGCTGACATCAAGGTGATGCTCAAGGATGATATTATCCTGAGTCAGCGTGCCGGTTTTATCGGTACACAGCACGTCCATAGCGCCAAAGTTCTGGATGGCGTTCAGCCGCTTGACGATCACTTTGCGCCGCGACATGGCGATAGCGCCTTTCGCCAGATTGGAACTGACGATCATCGGCAGCATTTCCGGCGTCAGGCCAACCGCTACCGCCAGGGCAAACAGCGAGGCCTCAACCCAGTCACCTTTGCTGAAGCCGTTAATCAGCAGCACAATCGGCACCATGACCAGCATAAAGCGGATCAGCAGCCAGCTGACGCTGTTTACCCCGCGGTCGAAGGCCGTCTGGGTACGCGTGCCGACGATGGATTTCGCCAGCGAACCAAACCAGGTACGGTTTCCGGTAGCCACCACCACCGCCTGCGCCCGGCCGCTGGTCACATTAGTGCCCATCAGACAGATATTGCCCATCTCCAGCAGGCTTTTATCTTTGTTCGGCTCGGGAAGCCTGTCGCATCCTTTGCCGGAAACGCTGGCCAGAACATCATACTTCTCAACCGGCAGCGACTCGCCGCTGAGTATCGACTGGCTGACAAACAGGTCCCTGGACTCCAGCAGGCGGACGTCCGCCGGAACCAGATCCCCCGCCGCCAGGAAGATGATGTCCCCGGGCACCAGCTCCTCAATGGCAATCTCTTCCTGCACCGGCCCCGTATTCCCGGGACCGCGACGCAGCACCGTCGCCGTGGTGCGGACCATGGATTTCAGCGCCTGCGCCGCTTTGTTGGTGCGAAACTCCTGCCAGAAACGCAATAACCCGCTCAGGCTAACCATCGTGACGATAATGATGATCCCGGTCAGATCGGTCTCTTCACCGTTACGCAGCGGTAGCCAGTAATCGGTCACGAAGCTGACGGCGGCCAGCGCCATCAGGACATAGATAAACGGGTTGTTGAATGCCTGCAGAAGCTGGATCAACGCCGGCGGCGCCTGCTCATGCGCCACTTCATTGCGGCCATAATCATCCAGTCGTTCAAGGGCGTCTTCGGTGGTGAGCCCCTGGCGACTGCTGTTTAAGCGCGCCAGCGTATGATCCGGGCTGTTAAATGCCTCGATTTCAATGGCGAAGCTTTTTTTATTCTGCTTATCATTTTCTGACGCAGACCGGTTTATTTTCCGGTTTTCTATTTTCATGTCAGTCATGATTAATCCTCAAATTTAAGTCGTCGTTATCCCTGCATAAATAACTTATGCATAATTCCTTTTTACGTTGTTAAACGCTTGTTACTTTAATGGCCTGGGAATATCCATCATTCACTCCTTAGACAAATGATTGTCAGAGTAAAATAGTTGCGAGATTAACTTCCCTCGACGCACCAGCGGACTGACGTAATGTTTTCGTCCCCGCCAATTCTTGTCATAATGAGATCCCGCGCTTTACGACAGTCGGCATTCCCCACCAGTTCGATGCGGATTTCTTTATGCCCCTGATCTTTTGCTGCTGTCGATACCAGTCCCTGAAGGCTGAGCGTCATCTCTTTGCTGATATTAAGCAATAGCTGACGAATCGCATTTTCATATTCGCTTTGACAGACAATATTCAGGACGTAGCATTTCTCTTCTTCTCTCGCGCCGGGGATCTGATTAATTCTCTGCGCCGCTTCGCGCAGTAGAATATTGGCGCAGAGGATGATCAGCGTTGCCGCCGCCGCTTGCCAGAACTGGCCTAAGCCGCACAGTACGCCAATCGCCGCTGAGCACCACAGGGTTGCGGCGGTATTCAGGCCGCGCACGTTCATGCCTTCACGCATGATGACGCCGGCGCCGAGAAAACCAATACCGGAAACCACCTGCGCGGCAATACGTCCGGGGCTGTCCGGCGATGTTGAAATAGAGCTCAGAATAAAAACTGCCGCGCCGGTGGCGACCAGCGCGTTGGTGCGCAGACCGGCCATACGCTGACGCCACTGTCTTTCAGCGCCAATCAGCGCGCCCAATAGCATCGCGGCGAGTAAATTTGCGATATAAGGAAACATCAACATAGCTTCCTCCATTATTTGCTGGAAGAATTAACTACGTGCTTTATTAAGCACACGACAAATTATCGCCGCAAAGGCGATTAACGTCGTGCTGACGGTGGAGGGAATAATGTATTTTTAAACATGAACATGACGATTATCCTCGCAGCCATGCTGCGTTATTTCTATGGGATGCAATCGTCTGGATGAGGAGATTGCTGCCCGCCGGTTGGCAAGCAGCGCAGAAAAAATAGCGTCAGCTTGCCTTGATGCTTAAGTAAGGGTGACTGTCCAACATATTTCTCCTGTGTGAATTTGTGCTTATTATAGTCATTCGATTATTCGAGTAAAGTTAAAATCTCGCTCTAGTGACGATTTGTTTAGAATGACCTTAATGCGCAAGCCGGTCGCGATAACCTTAACCCCGGCGCGAACCGGAGTTAATCGCTAATCATTTTATGGTCGCCCGCCGCGCTACCAGTTAACATCGCGCAGCAGCGACAGATCCCAGGCCGTTACGCACAGCGAGGCGAAGAGAATCAGGTTGAGGACGGTCTGGATCTTTTTTTCCATGCGAGGTCTCCTTGCGTGTGTACGCCTATTACACACGGAAACGCTTACCGGTTTCTTAACGCGAATTGCCATTATTCTGCGGCTCAGGTTAGCTGATAGTGCTTATCGTGCTCCCGCTTAGCCGGCACTTCCCGGGCATCATTCATCTGCAGCAGGTCGATCTCAATGGCGGTGCTGATGGCATCCAGCGGCAGATCGTTATTTTCAAAGCCAAACGGCTCCTCCAGCTCCTCCGCCAGCGCATCCAGCGAAATAAAGGTGTAGGAAATCAGCACTGAAACAAACGGCGTCATATAGTGCAGGTCAGAGACCAGCGCAAACGGCAGCATGATGCAGAACAGATAGACGGTGCGGTGCAGGATCAGCGAATAGGCAAACGGCAGCGGCGTATTGGCGATACGCTCGCAGCCCGCCTGCACCGCCGACATCTCTGCCAGCCGGTTGCTAAGGCGGCTGAACAGAATGTCGGAGAGCGCACCGCGGCGGCGGTGCGCCGCCAGCCAGCCCGCCATCAGCTGCAGGATGCGGTTGGCGGGCGACTGCACGGCCAGTACTTCCTCAAGCTGCGCTTCATCCAGGTAACGGGCCAGCGTCTCCCGCTGCGGCAGCCCCCTGAGCTGCATGCGCAGGGAGTGAACGAAGGCGATTTGCAGCCGGGCGAAGGCGGCCGCATCGGCACCCTCCGGCAGCGTATTTTTTACCTCACGCAGCGCGGTTCGCGATACAATAACCAGCTCGCCCCACAGGTGGCGGGCCTCCACATAGCGGGCAAAGCAGGCGTTATTGCGAAAGCCGAGGAAGATGGCGATGGCCACGCCGAGAATGCTGAACGGCGCGACGGTTAACCGGATGCCGAGCGAGGTGTACCACGGCAGCATAATAATCACCGCCACGGAGAGCAGAAAGTTAAGCAGCAGCCGGGTAAAGATTTTAGAGAGCACCGATCCGTGCCAGACGAGGGTCCGGGTCAGCCAGTGTTCAGGTGGTCTTACAATCATGGTTTATCGTCGAAGAGGGGATGCTGCGGCAATTTAACGTGATCTGCATCGCTATTTCAATCACTCCCTACTTTTTATATACAAATTGATAACCCCCCTGAGCTGCAGAAATGGGTTAGGCCTCAAGTGTTAAGTCAGGCTGGAGGCTTGACTCGGGAGTGTGATCAGTGGCTAATAGTATGTTGTAACTAATTAGCTTTATAATAAAACCCGGCGCCTGGCCGGGTTCGCGTTATTCAGCCACTCAGCACAGCGGCTTAACCGCCTGGCGCATCCCCTGACTGAGGATCGCGTCAAGGTCGCGAGTCACGGCATCGGTCAGGCCGGGCACCTGATTCAGGTCCTGCTGCCAGTGCGCGTCGTCGCCCAGCACGGCCTCAACCAGGCCGCGGGTGGTCATCTGCTGGTCGCGGTGCAGGCCCCACAGCTGCTGATAGCGCGTCAGCCAGCGGGCGTCGTCCTGTACCGGATAGCGTTCAGCCCCGCGCTCGCCGCGGTAGAAGGCAATCAGCGCCGCCAGGGCAAAAGTGAGCCGCGGCGGCAGATGGCCGCCCTGCTCCCGCCCGGCCAGCAGCTGCGGCAGAATGCGGGTACGGAACTTGGTCATGCCGTTAAGGGCAATCGACAGCAGCTGGTGCTTAATGTACGGGTTGCGGAATCTGCCGGTCACGGCGCGGGCAAATGATGCCAGCTCCGCCGGCGGCAGATCAAGCACCGGGATGATCTCCTGATGAATCGCCTTTTCCACGAAGGCGCAGATCTCCGCGTCGTCCATGGCCTCACCTACGGTATCCAGCCCGGCCTGAAACGCCACCGGCACCAGGGCGGTGTGCGCGCCGTTGAGGATAGCGACTTTGCGCTCTTTGTAGGGTTTGATGTCATCAACGATGCGCACGTTCAGCGGCAGCTTATCGAGGCGCAGCTCGGCGGCCAGCGACTGCGGCCCCTGGATAACGAACAGGTAGAAGTGTTCTGCGGTATCGAGGAAGGCATCGCGATAGCCCAGCTCCGCTTCCAGCGCGGCGGCCTCATCGCGCGGATAGCCGGTCACAATGCGGTCTACCAGCGTTGAGCAAAAGGTATTAGCGCTTTCAAGCCACGCGGTAAACGCCGCCGGCAGCGCCCATTCGCGGGCGTAGCGCAGCACCAGTTCGCGCAGCGCATCGCCGTTGTAGTCAATCAGTTCGCAGGGAATGATGATCCAGCCCTTGTCCGCCGCGCCGCTAAACGCGCTGTAGCGCTCGAACAGCAGGCGCGTCAGCTTGGCGGGATAGCTCACCGCCGGGGCATCATCAAACTTGTCGCCCTCGTGCCAGGCGATGCCGGCCTCGGTGGTGTTAGAGAAGACAAAGCGGATATCGGGATTATGGGCCAGCGCCAGAAACGCCGGATAGTCGCCGTAGGCGCTGATTTCGCGGTTAACGCTGCGAATGAGCCGCGCGTCGCTGACCCGCTCCCCCTGCTCGTTGAGACCGCGAATGATCGTGGTGTACAGGCCGTCCTGAGTGCTCAGGGACGGCGGAAAGTCGCTGTCAATCGGGCGCACGATAACGATGCCCGCATCGAGATCGGTCTGCTCATTGAGCAGGTCAATCTGCCAGTCCACGAAGGCGCGCAGGAAGTTGCCCTCGCCAAACTGAATGATGCGTTCAGGGTACTGCGCGCCGGGGAAGTCGCGGCGGTTTAATGATTTCACAAGGGGCCCCTTATTATTGGTCATACAGCTCTGATTATTGGTCTGATAACTTAGCAGACTTCAGAACCATAAAACCCCTGTCTGGATCAAAGCGCAGACGACTATCTGTTACTGCGGGGCTAACTGCTTGTAAAACAGCGTCGTGCCCGTCATCTTGCCATCCGGCATCAGCGCAAAGGCCGGAATAACCCCTACCCGCTGCCAGCCGCAGCGGCTGTAAAATGTCTCCGCGCCGCTGCCGGTGGCGGTGTCGAGCACCAGCGTGGTTTTGTTGCCGGCGGCGGCAAGGCGCTCCAGCTCCGCCATCAGCGCGGCGGCGATGCCGCGCCGCCTGCCGCGGGAGTGGACCAGCAGCTTAGCGACCTCGGCCCGGTGGGGCTGATTTTCCGGTAAATCAACGATCAGCTGCACGGTGCCGATAACCGTATCTTTATCGTCAATTGCCGCCAGCACGCGGCGTTCGCCGGCGGCAGCGCTGCGGGCCACGCCCTGCCAGAAGGCGATAGCGGTATCGCGATGAAAAGGCAGCATAAAGCTGACGGAGGCGCCGCCGGCGACGCAGTCCTCAAGCACGTCGGCGAGCTGGGAGATGCGGTCGCGGACGGCGTCCGCGGAAAGTTGTACTAGGCGGATATCCGCAGGCATAAGAGGCTCCTTATTATTGAGCCTCTACTATCTCAGCCGCCGGCGGCAATGCAAGTCGAAGGGTCATAGTATTTCGTGATAGTGCGCGCCCGCGCTCAGCAGGCAAAAACCTGATTTTTCCCGCGCCGCTTTGCCTCATACAGCGCATCGTCGGCAAGCTTTAGCTAGGCGCCAACGTCCTGCACCTCCGGCCCGGCGGCGGCAATACCGATGCTCAGCGTCAGGGTCGCGTCGGGAAGCACCGCCATCGCCGCCGCCGCGTCCATGATCCGCGAGGCGATAAGCGCGGCCTCCTCGCCGCGGGTATCCGGCAGCAGCAGGACGAACTCGTCGCCGCCGAGGCGGGCGGGCGTATCGCCTTCCCGGCTGACCATGGTGAGGATCTGCGACACGATACCGAGCATCGTGTCGCCGACTTTGTGGCCGTAGCGGTCGTTGACCTCTTTAAAATTGTCCAGATCGATAAACATCAGCACCGAGCGGCAGCGGCGCTGGCGCATGCGGTTCAGCTCAGTCGTCATGCGCCTCTCCAGCAGGCGGCGGTTGGCAATGTCCAGCAGCGGGTCCTGCATGGCGATACGCTCCAGTTCATCGCTTTTACGCCGCAGGCGGGTGGCGATGTCGTGCGTGAGCATGGAGAGCGCCAGCAGATAGACCGCAATCAGCGGCAGCGTGGCCAGCATCGTACGCTGCGTGACATAGAGCTGCACCGGCAGATCCAGCGCCAGCCAGCAGACGACAAAGGCCGTCAACATCGCCAGTACGGCGCGACGAAGCAGCGGCGCGCCGCCTGCCGCCAGCCTGTCCGTCAGCAGCAGGGTCACGATCACTACCGACGGCAGCGGATTCACCGCCATTACCGCGACCCAGAAACCGCCGGCGCCGGCATCAACGATCAGATTCCGGTGCTCCGCCGCCAGCGGGGCCGCAGCGCGCCTTGCCAGCAGCCATGCCACAACCGGCCAGAGAAAAGCGTTGATCGCCAGCAGGACGATGAGCAGCGCCGGACGGCCCAGCTCGTCAAGGACGGAGAGAATGGGGAAAAAGCAAAAAAAGGTGCCGAGAATGCGCATGGCGAACATGCGCTTAACAAAGCGCAGGCCGGGAACGCCGCGGTTTTCCAGAGGGGGAGCAGATTCACGCATTCAGTGCATTTCCCGGTTCAGTGCTGCGCCGATCATAGGCGACCTGTCGGCCCGCAACAAGCTGCCAAAAAAGAGCGTTGGGCCGCCTGCCTGGCTTTACCCGGAGGCCAGCGTCAAGATTGCAGAGCGGGCAATGTCTCCCGCGCGCAGGTCTGGTTGCGGCCTCTTTTTTTAGCCTGGTACAAAAAGTCGTCCGCCTCAACAATCAGTGTATTGAATGTATCAAGCAGCGTGCGGTTTTCCGTGTAGCCATTGCCGATGCCGATACTCACCGTCACCTGCAGCGTCTGCTGCCGCCACTGAAACTGGCTGGCGGCAATGTGGGCGCGAACCGCTTCCGCCAGGCGGTAGCCCTCTTCCGCATTGCGCGTTTTGGCGGCCACCGCAAACTCCTCCCCGCCCATGCGCGCGACCAGCCCCTGGCTGCCGACCACGTCGCTCACCTGCCGCGCCAGCGCCGTCAGCACGTAGTCGCCGCACTCGTGGCCGTAGTTGTCGTTGACGCTTTTAAAGTAGTCGATATCCAGCAGCATCACGGTAATGTGCTGTTCCGCGGTATCGCAGGGCCGCGTTTTCAGCACTTCATATAAGCCAGAGCGGGAATAGACGCGGGTAAGAAAATCGAAATCTGCCCGCAGCGAGACCTGGCGAATCAGATTATTAATGGCAATCACGCTGGAGGCGACGATCACCGGACAGATAGCGAGCGAGGCGATGCCGAGGCGCGTGGAAAAGAGCTGCGCATTCTGCAGCGGGCCATCCACCGCGAGGTTGATAATACCGTTAGCCACGAGAATGATTTCGCTGGCGCCGGTGATGAACGTCAGCAGGCAGACTACCGGCATCGGATAGCTGATCGCGCACCAGATAAGCGCCGGCAGCGGGAACGCCAGGCTGCCGGCGCCGCCGACGGCAATGGCCGCCAGCAGCGAAACGACAAGCGCCAGCGCCGGCAGCAGCCTGCGCCAGCGAATGCCGGTAATTTCATAGGGCATGGTCAGGGTCATGACGCAGGGTAAAATCAGCACGCCGGTGGAGAACTGCTCGCTGAACCAGTCGCCGAGCATCGGCCAGAAGCCCTGATGATTGACGCCGACCGAGGCGACGGCCCCGACCAGCGCGCAGGCCAGCGACGAGATCAGGCTGTAGTTGAACAACCGCAGGGCGTTAATCGGCTCCGGATCGGTGTCCTGCAGGCGCTTATCGCGCATCACCAGCTGGGCGACCATCACAATAAACACCATGTTGGAGGCGTTAATGACCAGCGAATCCAGGCTGCCCCACTGGGTCGTTATACCGTCATAGGCCAGCATCGCCACATAGCAGATAATGTAGTAGTGAATGCGGTTCAGCCACACGTAGCGGGCGAAAACGCCGGCCATTACCGCGTTCAGCGGCCAGAACAGCGACAGCTCCTGCACCAGGCGCAGCATGGCGCCAACCGCGTAGAAAAGCGTGGTCAGCAGAAAAAGCCAGACGATATTTCGCAGCACGTGCGCTTCGCTAAAACAGGCAATACGGGGAATAACGATAGAACGCATTAATTATGGACCCTTAACGACGCGAAAATTACCTGCTGTTCATCTGTATAACAAGCCAGTGATGGATCACCGACACAATATACGCCTGCTGCCCTTCACTCAAGTCACGTCCCTGGGCAATACCGTGCCATTTTTCAAGACAGCCCCGGCAGCAGGTTGCCGTGGCGTGCTGAGCAATAAACACCGGATGCCCGCGCATTGGCGTCTGCTTGCCGTCGTTGCGCGGATGGGCCGGGGCCAGGCGCTGCGCCACAAAGTCGGCGGCGTGGCTGTCAATCATCTGCGCGCCCTTGTCCCAGCAGTACTGCCGCTCTTTCGGCCCCAGGCGAAAGCGGGCGCGAAAAGTGGAACGCCCCAGGCGGGTAAAGAGAGCGTCTAAATCCGCCATCAGAAGACCGACCTCCCGAGCCGCCGGGTCAGCGCTTCGAGCGCGGCTATCCCGGCCAGCGAATTGCCGGCCTCATCCAGTTCAGGGCACCAGACGGCGATCGCCATTTCGTGAGGCACAATGGCCACAATGCCGCCGCCGACGCCGGATTTGGCGGGCAGCCCCACGCGCCAGGCAAATTCGCCCGCATTCTGGTACATGCCGCTGGTGGCCATCAGGGCATTGATCTGCCGCGCCTGCATCGGGGTCACCACCGGCTGGCTGACGCCCGGCTGATGGCCCTGATTGGCGAGAAACAGAAAGGTCTGCGCCAGCTCGCAGCAGCTCATCCGCAGCGCGCAGTAGTGGAAGTAGTTTTGCAGTACGGTGCTGACATCATGGTCGAAGTTACCGAACGATTTCATAAGCCAGGCAATAGCCGCGTTTCGCGCCGCGTGATCCATTTCCGAGCGGGCGACTACGCTATCGTAGGCAATGTCGTCCACCGCGGCAAGTTTGCGGACAATTTCCAGCATTCGCTGGCGCGGCGCGCTCAGGCGGCCCTGCAGCATATCGCAGACCACCAGCGCCCCGGCGTTGATAAACGGATTGCGCGGTTTGCCCTGCTCTATCTCCAGCTGCAGCAGCGAGTTAAAGGGCTGTCCGGAGGGATCTTTACCGACCCGCCGCCAGATCTCGTGCTCTTCGTAGTGGTTCATCGCCACCACCAGGCTCAGCACCTTGGAGATAGACTGGATAGAAAAACGCTCGGCGGCGTCGCCGGCGCAGAAATGCTGCCCGTCTACCGTGCTGATGGCGATGCCGAGCTTGCGCCCGTCTACGCAGGCCAGCGCCGGGATATAGTCCGCCACTCTGCCCTGACCGATAAGCGGCGCCGCCTCGGCCAGAACTTCGCTCAGCATCTGATTATCAATACGCGTTGCCACTCTCATTCCTTCAGGCGCTTTTTTTAACGGCCCGGAGTATAGCAGCGTCGCGGGAAAGCGTCTTGTTTCCCGCGCATAAACAAAAGCAAAGCGGGAGCGCGGGCCGCGGCCCGTACTCCCGACAGTTGCAGATTAAAGCGGTGATGGTTTATTTGCGGCTGGCCTGATAGAGCGCATAGCTCGACTCGACCTGGGCTCGCAGCGTGCGGCCGATATTGGCATAGTCGTACTCATTAAGGTTTGCCAGCGACACGCGGCCCCCCGGACGCGGGCTGCCGAAGCCGGAAGCGGGCAGCATGACGATCCCGGTCTGATCGGCAATGTGGTACAGCAGCTCGTTGGGCTGAATATTATTGAGCACCCACTGGCCAAATTCGGCGCCGTAAAAGGCCGTCGCGATGGTCTCGAAGTCAAGCAGCGTATAGTAGTCGGCGCTGGTTTCGTCCATCGGAACCGGCAGCCCTAACTGCTGATACAGCGCGGTATAGCGGCGGCGAATGATGCGCTTGAGGACCTGCTTGTAGCTATCATTAATGTCGATCAGCGCAAACAGCGAGAAGATGGCCATCTGCACCTGCTGCGGCGTCGATAGCCCGGCGGTATGGTTGAGGGCTACGGCGCGGCTGTCGGCAACCATCCTGTCAATGAAGGCAAGATCGCGTGGGGTGGTGGTCAGGGAGGCGTAGCGCTCGTCAAGCAGCTGCTGTTTTTCAGCGCTGAGCACCTTAATTTTGGCATCCAGCACGTTGTGCTTATGCATGGCGATAGCCCCCAGCCGCCAGCCGGTTGCGCCAAAGTATTTCGAGTAGGAGTACACCAGCGCCGTGTTGTGCGGGCAGACTGCGAACAGCGAGGTAAAGTCATCGGCGAAGGTGCCGTATACGTCGTCCGTCAGGATAAACAGGTCCGGACGTTTCGTGCGCACCAGTCTGGCGATGTAATCGAGCGACTCGTCGCTCATTCTTACCGAGTCAGGGTTCCCGGGGTTAACGACGAAGAAGATTTTAATATCCGGGTCGCACAGCTTATCCAGCTCTTCGTGCGGATATTGCCAGTTGAGTTCCGGATCGGCGTTAATATTGACGATCTGCAGGTCGTAATCTTTCAGGGTCGGAATTTCAAAGTACGGCGTAAACGTCGGCATACCGATTGCCACTTTATCTCCCGGCGCAATAAGCTGGTTCTCTTTGAGTGAATTAAAGATATAGGCCATCGCGGCGGTGCCGCCCTCCACCGGGAAGATATCATAGTCTTCGGCCGAGACTTTATTACCCAGCATCTCTTTTGAGAGATAGGCGCGAATAACGTGCTCGGTTAAGCGCAGCGCTCTGGAGGGAACAGGATAATTACAGCCGAGGATCCCCTCCACGCTTTCCTGTAGAAATTCGCTGGGACTGATGCCCATCTGATCGCCAACGTAGCTTATAATTTTGCGCAATAAACCGATGCCGGGTTCATCATTATATTTATCGAGGAAGCTTAAAAAGCGCTGCTCGATACCTTTAATATTGGGCAGGCCGCCGACGTCTTTTTCTAGATAAGAGAGGTGCAATTCAGACTCTTTACTGGCAAAAAGTCCCAGCTGGAAAAATGCCTGACGCGGGGTGGTCGCCAAAAAGTTAGGATTGCCGCGTCCGGCATTGAGCATCAGGCGATTCTCACGACTGCTCGCAGCTTTAATCAAAATATCTTTCAGTTCGAATGGGCTTAATGCACTGTACTTGCTTAAATCAATATTAGCCTTTTCCATTTTTAACTCCCATTAATATACAAACAGATATTAATTACGTGATGCGCTGCGTCCTGTTATGACAGCAGCATAATGATGACCATGCCCCAGATTGTCAGCAGCGTATTGCCTACGGCATAGGTCACGGTATAACCGAGTGCGGGCACGTTACTTTTTGCTGATTCGCAAATCATACCCAGAGCCGCCGTAGTGGTACGCGACCCGGCAATACAGCCAAACAGCAGTGCGGGGTGAAAGCGAAAAATATAGCGGCCTATATACATGCTGACGACGAGCGGCAGCAGCGTGGCGAAGATGCCCCACAGAAACAGACTGGCGCCCAGGGTTCGCAGCCCTTCAATAAAACCATGCGCGGCGTTGAGCCCGACCACGGCGATAAACACATTCAGGCCAACGGAGTTCATAAACCACAGGGTCGGTTCCGGGATCCGGCCCCCCGTTGGACGCACGGAGCGCCACCAGCCAAAGACCAGGCCGGCAATCAGCGAGCCGCCCGCCGTAGAAAGGGTCAGCGGAATACCGGCAACGTTAATAACTACCGCCCCCACCATCGTACCGATAAAGATTGCCAGCCCGATAAATGAAACGTCGGCGGCATTGCCAGGGCGGTCCGCTTTCCCTACCTCGCCGGCAAAGCGCTTGGTATCCCGGGTCATACCGGTAATGGTGAGAATGTCGTTACGGCACAGCTTTGTTCCCGGCAGCACCGGAATACTCACGCCAAGCGGACCGCGCTTAATACCGCGCAGGAAAACGCCGTGGGTGAAGGGTTCTGCGGCCAGCTGCTCCAGCGTGACGTTTGCCCACTTCTTGTTGGTAAGAAAGATATCGACGCCCTCTACGGGAACGGCGATAAGCTCAGGGTCTTCAACTTCCTGCTGCGACTGGCCGATAAGCGCCAGTATTGCGGCCCTGCTGCCCTCAATGGCAATAATATCCCCGCAGGCAATTACCTCATCCGGCGTGGCGTCGATAATCCGCTTGCCCCGACGGATGCGGCTGATGAACAGGCGGTTCTCCCGCTGCGCCAGCTCCAGCGTCGCCACGCTGCGGCCAATGATTTCACTCGTCTCGTCGACCTGGTAGGCGCGAATGGAATAGCGGTGCCACGCGGTGCCTTTCTCCTGAGTCTCCTGCCCTTCGCTCATGGTTGCTTCATACTCTTTACAGGATTTCTCAAGATTAATGCCCAGCATTCGCGGCCCAATTATTGCGAGGAATATCGCCGAGCCCACCGTCCCGAATATATAGGTGACGGCATAGGCGACCGGCATCGCATCCTCCATGGCTTTGGTTTTATCTGGCGCAAGATGCAATCGGCCAATCGCATCGGTGGCTAACCCCATTGCCGCGGAAATAGTTTGCGAGCCGGCAAATAGTCCGGTAGACGATCCTAAATCGTATCCCGCCACTTTTGCACCAATAACCGGAAATATAAGACAAAGAATACAGACCACTACCGCAAATATTGCCTGCGGAATACCATCTTTCGATATCCCATGAACAAATTGCGGACCAACGCCGTAGCCGACGGCAAAAAGAAACATTAAGAAAAAGGTGCTTTTAACGGTCCCCGATATATGAACACCCACCAAGCCGATAATCAATGCTGCGATTAGCGTCGACGTTACCGCACCTAAACTAAAACCGTGAAAACTTTTCCCTCCAAGCCAATAGCCAATGCCGATAGACAAAAATATCGCTATCTCAGGATAGGCTCGTAGCGTATTAATAAGCCACTCCATATCATATACCCCTCTATTTATTTAAATGAGGAAAGAAGATTTTTGCAATGCGTTAACTGGCGAAATCCATTCTGTGCATTGCGTACTTAATTTATTTATCAATAAGTGCGGATAGGCAGTCATTTAAAATAATCAGGCGGTAAATTGATTTACAACATGATTTGTATGACAAATGAGGAGGGCTAATGTTAGCGCGGCGTTATCGCGCAATGTAAATAATAATAAAAGCCGCTGTTTTATTTCTGATAAAAGCCGATCATTAATTATCCAGAGTGATTTTACTTTAGTCAGTAAATGCGCGTTTTTTTGGCAAATGAGATATTCGGTCAGATAACGATCGCGGCGGAAAATGATTAACAATTTATTCGCCGGCGTGAAACTTACGCTGCCGTCCCCGGCGAAGCGCGGTGAGAGTGGCCCGCAATAGGCGCCAACGGATACAGCTAAAAAAGCCCGCGGGTTGCGCGGGCTCGTGGCAGCAGGCTAGCGGTGGCTAGTGCCGATCCTTCCACACAGTCTGCACATTGCAGAACTCATGCAGACCGAAGTGCGACAGCTCGCGGCCGAAGCCGCTCTTCTTCACGCCGCCGAAGGCGACGCGGGCGTCGGAGGCGCTGTAGCCGTTGATAAACACCCCGCCGCACTCCAGCTCGCGGGAGAAGCGATCCGCCAGCGCCGCATCGGCGGTATAAACGGTGGCCGACAGGCCAAAATCGCTATCGTTGGCAAGGGCCAGCGCATGATCCGCGTCGCGGGCCACGGTGATGGCCGCCACCGGGCCAAACATCTCCTGGCGGAACGCGGTCATCTCCGGCGTCACGTTGCCGAGCACCGTCGGCGCGTAGTAGTTGCCGGCGCCGGCGAGCTTCTCGCCGCCGAGCAGCAGCGTGGCGCCCTCCCGCAGCGTGGCGGTGACCTGCGCGTGCAGCTCATCGCGCAGATCGTAGCGCGCCATCGGCCCGAGGTAGTTCTGCTCGTCTTCCGGATTGCCCATCTTCAGCGCTTCGGTTGCCGCGACAAATTTTGCGCTAAAGGCGTCGGCAATACCGGCCTCAACGATAAAGCGCTTCGCGGCGGCGCACACCTGCCCGGTATTCTGGTAGCGGCCAATCACCGCGGCCTTCACGGCCTCATCCAGGTCGGCATCGTTGAGCACAATAAACGGATCCGAACCGCCCAGCTCCAGCACGCACTTCTTCAGCGCCGCCCCGGCCTGGGCGCCGATCGCTTTCCCCGCCCGCATGCTGCCGGTCAGGGTGACGGCGGCGATACGCGGATCGTTAATCATCTGCGAGACGCCGTCATTGGTGGCGTTAACCCAGCCGAAGACGCCTTGCGGAATGCCGGCGTCGCGAAAGATCTCGCCAATCAGCCGGGCGCAGCCCATCACGTTCGGGGCGTGCTTGAGCAGGTAGCTGTTGCCCGCCAGCAGGATCGGCACCGCGCCGCGCAGCACCTGCCACAGCGGGAAGTTCCACGGCATCACGGCGGCAATCGGCCCCAGCGGGCGATACTCAATCGTCGCCTTATTGTTTTCCACCATCGTCGGCTCGGAGGCCAGCATCGCCGGGCCGTGCTCCGCATACCAGTCGCACAGTCCGGCCGACTTGGCGACTTCCCCCCGGGCCTGGGCAATGGGTTTGCCCATCTCGCGGCTGATGGTCAGCGCCATCTCGTCGGCGCGGTGGCGCAGCGTGCGTCCGAGCTGGCGCAGCGCATCGGCGCGCTGGGCAACGGTGGCGGTTTTCCAGCGGCGATAGCCGCTGTCGGCCTGCGCAATGGCGCGATCGACGTCTTCAGCCGTGGCCCACGGCAGCGTGGAAAGGGTTTCACCGGTTGCCGGGTTGACGGAGATAGCGTGGGTTGCAGGTGATGTCATGTTGTCTCTCCAGATAGGGAACGATTTGCAGGATAGTGCCCCACTCTGCTATTTATGGAAAATGAATAATATTAACCACTCCATTCACGATGCGAGAATGCTATGGATCTGACCCAGCTTGAGATGTTTAACGCCGTGGCCCGGGAAGGCAGCATTACCCATGCCGCGCGCAGGGTGCACCGCGTACCCTCCAATCTGACTACCCGCATCCGCCAGCTGGAGGACGATCTCGGCGTGGCGCTATTTATTCGCGAAAACCAGCGCCTGCGCCTGTCGCCCGCCGGACACAGCTTCCTGCGCTACAGCGAGCAGATCCTCGCCCTGGTGGACGAAGCCCGCATGGTGGTGGCCGGCGATGAGCCGCAGGGGCTGTTTTCGGTTGGTTCGCTGGAGAGCACCGCCGCCGTGCGCATTCCGCCGACGCTGGCGCGCTATAACCAGCGCTATCCCAAGATCCAGTTCGATCTGGCGACCGGCCCTTCCGGGACCATGATTGACGGCGTGCTGGAGGGAACGCTCAGCGCCGCGTTCGTCGACGGGCCGGTAATGAATCCGGGTCTGGAGGGGATCCCGGTTTACCGGGAGGAGATGATGATCGTCGCGCCGAAGGGGCACCCGCCGGTGACGCGCGGCGGCGACGTTAACGGCAGCAGCATCTACGCCTTTCGCGCCAACTGCTCCTACCGCCGCCATTTCGAAAGCTGGTTCCACGCCGACGGCGCCGCCCCGGGACGTATTCACGAAATGGAGTCCTACCACGGTATGCTGGCCTGCGCGATCGCCGGCGCCGGGCTGGCGATGATGCCCCGCTCGATGCTCGAAAGTATGCCCGGTCATCATCAGGTCGAGGCGTGGCCGCTGCCGGAGAAGTGGCGCTGGCTCACCACCTGGCTGATCTGGCGGCGCGGAGCAAAAACCCGGCAGCTCGACGCCTTTATCGAACTGCTGGATGAGGCCCCGGCCGCGGCGTCCTAGAAACGCCAGTTAAACCCGGCGTTGACGCTGTTGTCCTGGTGATTCGATGACAGCAGCCCGCCGTAGCCCAGCGTCAGCGCGGCGTTATCGTTCACCGCGACCTCCGCGCCGGCCTTCAGCAGCAGGCCGTCCCGCGACACCGGCACGCTGCGAGTCACGAACGCCGCATCGCTATTGCGGAAGTGCAGCCCGGTTCCCCGGTCGCGGTCGCCGTACTGATGCTGCCAGCCCGCTTCGCCGCGCAGCGACACCGCCGTCTCTTTAGCTACCTGCCAGGTGGTGTCCGCCCGCAGGCCCAGCGTTGAGAGCGTCGCATCGGTATGCTGCTTGCCGCCGCCCAGCGCCGCCGCGCCGCCGTGCTCGCCGATGCGGTTATTCTCAAAGTTGACGTAGGCCAGATTGGCGAACGGCTCCAGGTTCACCCATCCGGTCTCAACGCCGTAGCCGGTTTCCGCAAACAGCTGCGCGGTGCGCGCGCTGTAGCTCGCCGACGCCCGGTCGCGCTGCGCCCCGTAGGCGATGTCCCGCGAGGTGCCGATGCGGTGCCAGGTGTAGCCCGCGCCGGTGCGCAGTGCGAGATTGCCGAACTCCCGTCCGCCGTAAGCCGCCAGATGGTAGTTGTCGCTGTCGCCTTTCGCCCCGTGGCCGCCGTCCAGCGAGGTGCGGGTATAGCCCGTCGCCACGCCGAGCCGCCAGTCGTTGGCAACCTCGACGTCCAGCCCCAGCAGCACGCCGTAGGTATTTGCCTGGTAGCCGGTGGCGTTGCCGGTGCCCGAGGCGTGATCCCACGCGCCGAGCAGCTGCGCCCAGGCGCCGCTTTCGTCAGCCTTGATTTCCGACGGGCCCGCCAGCCCCTCGCTCTGGCGCAGACGGCCGTTGAGCGTTTCGCGCAGGTAGCGGCTGTCGTTGACCAGCGCCGAGGCGATATCGGCGTGGATTTGCCCGCCCAGCTGCCGGAAGGCGTGCCGCGCCTCGCCCGCGCTGCGGCTGGCCAGAATGCTTTCATACACCGGATGGCCTGCGCCGAGGGACTCCGCCGCCCGGGCCACGCCGCGCTGGTTGCGGGTTGCCGCCACGCTCTCAAAGCGGCGGTCGTTGCGGCCGACGTCGAGCAGCACGCGGTCCGGCCGGTAGCGCAGCGCGGTGCCGAGGAACAGGTACTGCGGCGCCGCCGAATCAAACTGCCCGCTGACGCCGCCCGCCGCGCTGAGAATGTCGTAGCGCTGCCCGGCGAGGCTGCGCACCTGCGCCTGGCTCAGTAAATTGCGGTCGTTTTCAAGTGACACCGTCACGTCACCGCCATTAATCTGCGCCGCGCCGCCGCTGGCGATGCGGTCGCTGCGCCCGTCCGAGCCGACCTCTACCGCGTAGCGTGAACCGGGCTCAAAGCGCAGGTCGCGATCGACGCTGAGGGTGCCGATGGAGTTGCCCGGCGCCACGGTGCCGCCGCGATTGGCGGTCAGGGAGCCGACGCGGCCGCTGCCGCCGACGATACCGCCGCCCTGCACGCTGACGTCAGAAGTCAGCGAGCCGTTGACCGCCAGCCGCCCTTCGTTGACCCGCGTCGGACCTGAATAGGTGTTCGCGCCGGCGAGCACCAGCGTCCCAATGCCGAGCTTGGTCAGTCCGCCGTGGCCCGAGATATCGTTGCGCCAGACGTCGAGCCCGCACAGTACGCTGTCGCAAACGCGCTGGGTCGGCTTGCCCGCATCGAGCACGGCGCCGACGCCCGGCAGATCCACCACAAATTGCGAGGGGCCGTAGGCGCCTTTGATGCGCAGCGCCTCGGGAATGTCCTCTTCGGTAACCAGCATGCCCGGCCCGTCGATGGCTTTACCGAGATTGATCATCCCCCAGCCGAACAGCGGGTCGATACCCGGCGCGCCCATATCGGTGGCGGTGGTCTTCAGCACTTCCGCCACCTGCGCCCCGGTCATATAGGGGAAGCGCTCCATCAGTACCGCAATGCTGCCCGCCGTATGCGGTGCGGCCATCGAGGTGCCGCTGTAGCGCGCGTAGCCGGTGGTCAGGTCCTCGAGGCTGGTGCCGTTGATGACCGAGCTGTAGACCCGCGTCCCCGGCGCCGAGACGCAGAAGCTGGCGGTGTAGCCGCAGCGCGATGAGAAGGTGCTGATGCTGTAATCGCCGCGGTTTTGCGGATCCTGGAGACTGGCCACCGACAGCCAGTTCGGTGCGATATCCGGCACAAAGTAGGCCAGCCCGGCCATCGCATCAGGATTATTGAGGTTGCCGTCGTTGCCGGCGGCAAAGATAGTGACCACGCCGCTGCGCGCCGCATCGATAGCGCCCTGATAGGCCCCACCCGGCGCCGTGCCGAGAATAGCGCGGATCTGGTCGAACTGCTTTTGCGCGTCCGCCACCGTAAAGTGGGGAAAGGCCGGGTTATAACCGCCCTCGGCAAACTTTTCGGTGATGCCGATCCCCCAGCTGTTATTGATGATGCGCGCCCCGCTGTCTACCAGCGCCTCCCAGCCCGCTTTATAGACCGCGCCGTCGTTACCGAGAATAATGCCGTCCTCCGGTCCGGGGTCGCCGTTTTCCGCGCTGACGATCTGCGCGCCGTAGGCCACGCCGTGCATCGGACCGCCGTCGCGGCTGCCGGCGGCGATACCGCCGACGTGGGTACCGTGAGAGCCCAGCGTGCCGTCAGAATCCTGACTCGGCGTGCCGTCGTAGCGAAATTTGTCGCCTTTTTTCACCGGAATATAGGGATCGGTGTATTCGCGGATCCCCTCCGTCACCAGATTAACGACTTTATTATCGCCGGAGAATTCGGGATGCTTCGCGTAAACAGGCTGATCGAATATGCCGAGCCTGACGCCTTTACCGCTGTAGCCCGCCGCGTAGGCGCGGTCGGCGTTAATCGCGCCGAGCCCCCACTCGGCATTAAATTCCGGCGTTCGCCAGCTCGCGGGATCGCCCGCCCTGCCAGGCTCAATATAATCCGCGGCGTGGGCGCTGCCGTATGCGGCAAGATAAACCAATATCGCTCCCCACCGCAGCCGGAAATTGCCGCACGGCGGGCGAGCGTTATTCACACTGTTAATGTCTTTAATCATTCCAGAGACCATCCCTTGTTATTGAGCCGTTATTGCGTGAATTTATACGACATGTTTTGCAATATAAAAAAATAATCGCTCACCTCTCGCTGTCAATAAACGCCGGCGCAATTGCGGTGGGTTTATTGCGATGTAAACAATTTCGCAGATAAGAAATAGCGGTGATTATCAGGCAACTTTGAGCAACGCTCAAGACTCGCCAGACATGACAACAACATAATGATTTACATAGGTAAAATCACAACCCTTCTGTGCCAGTATATTTATAATGATGACTCCACTCATAAAATAAGTGGCAATAACGGAGTCAGAAACCACAAGCGCCAGAAAATCCACAGAATAATGAACCATAATTTTTCAGGGGAGGCAATAATACGGGACGATCCTCTGACGCAAAGCCATTATCAGGATGATAAAACTGGCCATAGACCACACTAAAAGAATTGTTTTACTTATTCCAGAATAACCTTACAGTGCGCACCAAGGAATATATAGCAGAGGAAATTGCACTTGCAGGAAAACCCGCCCGCGCTGCCGCGGGCGCATATTTTCAATGACAGGGAAGGATTGTACCCGTCATCCAAGTCGTCGCCTGGCCGGCCATAAGCACCCGATCGTTGTTAAGTTCGCAGCGCACATCGCCGCCGCGAAAAGATATTTGCCGGGCCAGCAGCGAATTTCTGCCGAGCTTTTCACTCCAGTAAGGAATAAGCATCGTATGGGCTGAGCCGGTTACCGGATCCTCCCACACGGCTTCTCCGGGGGAGAAAAAACGGCTGACGAAGTCATATTTCCCCTCGCCTTTTGCCGTTACCGTCACTTTATGCTCGCCGGGGATCATGCGGTGAATATCCGGCGCGAGGTCAGCCACCTGGCGGGCGTCCGCCAGTTCGATCAGCCACGCCCGCCCTTTGCGCGCGGCGAGATAGCGGCGGATGCCCAGCGCGTCGAGCATCGCCCCGGGCGGCGTTTGCTCAACGCTATCGCCCGCGGGGAAGTCCAGCGTCAGCCATTCGCCTTCCCGGCTCACGCGGAGCGTGCCGGAAGCCGTTGTGAAGCGGATCGCCGGTTCAGGGTAGTCAAGATGGCGGAACAGCACGTGGGCGGTGGCCAGCGTCGCGTGTCCGCACAGGTTCACCTCGCCGCGGGTGGTGAACCAGCGCAGGCCGATCCCGGCGGCATCGCGCACGAAAAAGGCCGTTTCCGACTGATTGTGCTCGCGCGCCATCGCCAGCAGTCGCTCATCGGGGAGCCACTGCGCCAGTTCGCACACCGCCGCCGGGTTGCCGCCGAAGTTGCGGTCGCTGAAGGCGTCTACCAGCCAGATGGGGATCGCGTGCGCCATCAGATCGCCTCCCGCAGCATCACCGTGCCAATCAGGTAGGTTCTGGCCTCGCCGCTGATAAGCACCCGGTCGCCCCGCCATTCGCAGCGCAGCTCGCCGCCGCGGGCGGAGATCTGCCGCGCCTGCATCTGCTTTTTGCCCAGCCGTTCGCCCCAGTACGGGATGAGCATACTGTGGGCCGAACCGGTGACCGGATCTTCCGCCACCGCCTCGCCGGGACAGAAGAAGCGGCTGACGAAATCGACCTCGTCGCCGGGGGCGGTAACGCACACCATTTTCTCCAGCGGCAGCATGGCGTGAATATCCGGCGCCAGGGCCGCCACCTGCTGCTCATTTTCCAGCACCACCAGGTAGTCGCGACCGAGGCGAAATGCCTGCGCGCCGTCGATACCGAGGCCCGAAAGCAGCAGGGCCGGAGGCTGCACCGGCGCAGTTTGCCACGCCGGAAAATCCATCGTCAGCCAGTCGCCGCTGCGCTTCACGGTTAGCTCACCGACGAAGCGGGTTGTGAAGCGGATTTCGGCGTGGGGATAGTCGAGATACTCAAAAATGACGTGGGCGCTGGCGAGCGTGGCGTGTCCGCAGAGGTTGATTTCCCCCTGGGTGGTAAACCAGCGCAGTTCGAAGCCGCCGTCGGTGCGGACAAAGAACGCCGTTTCCGACTGATTATGCTCCTGGGCCATTTTCAGCAGCGTCGCGTCCGGCAACCAGTCGACCAGCGGGCACACGGCGGCCGGATTGCCGCCAAAGGCGCGGTCGCTGAAGGCGTCTACCATATAAAACGGGATCTCGAGCATTGTCTGTCCTTTGCATAAATATCGCGGGAGAAGCGCGGCATAGCGCTTCAATATGAGATCTAAATCACAAAATGATTGTATTCTGCGCAGCGTTGGTTTTAAGATCGAATCCTCTTCTTTCCGCAACCAACCCAGAATACGTTTATGCCAACAAATACCGTCTCGCGCAAGGTCGCGTGGCTGCGGGTCGTCACGCTTGCCGTTGCCGCGTTTATCTTTAATACCACCGAGTTTGTGCCGGTCGGCCTGCTCTCTGATATTGCCGACAGCTTCGGGATACAGACCGCGCAGGTGGGCATTATGCTGACCATCTATGCCTGGGTGGTGGCGCTGATGTCGCTGCCGTTTATGCTGCTGACCGGCCGGGTGGAACGGCGGCGCCTGCTGATCGGCCTGTTCGTGCTGTTTATTGCCAGCCACGTGCTGTCGTTTCTGGCGTGGAACTTTACCGTGCTTATCGTCAGCCGCATCGGCATTGCCTTCGCCCACGCGGTGTTCTGGTCGATCACCGCCTCGCTGGCCATCCGCCTTGCGCCGCCGGGCAAGCGCGCCCAGGCCCTGAGTCTGATTGCCACCGGCACCGCGCTGGCGATGGTGCTCGGCCTGCCGATTGGCCGCATCGTCGGCCAGTACTTCGGCTGGCGCACCACCTTCTTTATTATCGGCGTCGGGGCCTTCGCTACGCTGGTGGCGCTGATCAAGCTGCTGCCTGCGCTTCCGAGCGAACACTCAGGTTCGCTCAAAAGCCTGCCGCTGCTGTTCCGCCGACCGGCGCTGGTCAGCATCTATCTGCTGACGGCGGTGGTAGTCACCGCCCACTACACCGCCTACAGCTATATTGAGCCGTTCGTGATCAACGTCGCCGGCTTTGATGCCGGGTTCGCCACCGTGCTGCTGCTGGTGCTGGGCGGCGCGGGGATTATCGGCTCCGTGGTGTTCGGCAAGCTCGGCAACCGCCACGCCTCGTCGCTGGTCAGCGCCGCCATCGCGCTGCTGACGCTCTGCCTGCTGCTGCTGCTTCCCGCCTCACAGAGCGAGTGGAACCTTGGTCTGCTGAGCGTCGCGTGGGGTATTGCCATTATGACCATCGGCCTCGGGATGCAGGTGAAGGTGCTGGCGCTGGCGCCGGACGCCACGGATGTCGCCATGTCGCTGTTTTCCGGCATTTTCAATATCGGCATCGGCGCCGGCGCGCTGGTGGGAAACCAGGTGAGCCTGCACCTGTCGATGGCGGATATTGGCTATATCGGCGCCGCGCCCGCGCTGGCGGCGCTGATGTGGTCGGTGGTGATTTTCCGCCGCTGGCCGGTGGCGCTTGAGGAACAGCATCAGCATTGAGGGGAAAAGGTGGCGCAGGCCACCTTTTTCACAGAGCGATCACGGCTGGTAGTTGTGAATAATCTCCAGCACGCCGTTGATAAAGAACTGCACGCCCATGCAGACCAGCAGGAAGCCCATCAGGCGGGAAATCGCTTCGATACCGCCCTTACCCACCAGCCGCATGATGGCCCCGGAACTGCGCAAGCAGGCCCACAGAATAATCCCCACCGAGAGGAACGTCAGCGGCGGCGCCGCCCACAATATCCAGGGTGCAAAATCGACGCCGGATTTCACCGTTGACGCGGAGCTGATGATCATCGCGATGGTCCCCGGACCCGCGGTACTCGGCATCGCCAGCGGCACAAAGGCGATATTGGCCTCCGGCTCCGTTTTCAACTCTTCGGATTTGTGCTTTGCCTCCAGCGAATCCTGCGCCTTGTGCTGGGGGAACAACATGCGAAAACCGATAAAGGCCACAATAAGCCCACCGGCGATACGCAGCCCTGGAATCGAGATACCAAAGGTATTCATCACCACCTGACCGCCGTACCAGGCCACCATCATGATAATGAACACGTACACGGAAGCCATAAAAGACTGACGGTTGCGCTCGGCGCTGCTCATATTGCCGGCCAGTCCGAGAAACAGCGCCACGGTGGTCAGCGGATTGGCCAGCGGCAGGATAACCACCAGCCCAAGTCCAATGGCCTTAAAAAGTTCCAGCATAAGTAAAACTCCAGTGGGTTCGGTATGTTGTTAAAAGTATAAGAGTAGTTAGGGATATTGCGTGGCGGTGGCAAAGTTTAGCGCCTCAACCATAACGCACGTTTATCAATATAATTTTAATGCTGCAAATGTTAGCCAAAAAGAGTGATCGTTATCACTTTAGCAATAAGTGTGATCGGGAAATCCATTCGATTGACTTATGGTTGCCCGGGCAATAATATCGCCTGCAACTAAACTACTTGCCGGGGCAACCATTTTGACAAACACCAGTGACCTGTTTAACGAAGTCATTCCACTCGGGCGTTTGATCTACATGGCCAACCAGAAGAAAGACCGACTGCTCAATGAATATCTGTCGCCGATGGATATCACCGCGTCGCAGTTCAAAACGCTGAGCTCGATTCGCTGCCAGGGTTGCCTGACCCCGGTTGAGCTTAAGAAAGTGCTTTCGGTGGACCTGGGTGCCCTGACGAGAATGCTGGATCGTCTCGCGTGTAAAGGCTGGGTTGAGCGTCTGCCTAACCCGAATGATAAACGCGGCGTGCTGGTGCGATTGACGCCAGAGGGCGCAGCGATCTGCGAAGAGTGTCACCAGTTAGTAGGACAAAGCCTGCATCAGGAACTAACAAAAAACTTAACGACAGAAGAAATTGCCATGCTTGAGCTGCTGCTCAAAAAAGTTCTGCCGTAATCAGAAGGGGAAAGATGATGTCCAGACGTAATAATGACGCCATCACAATTCACAGTATTCTTGAGTGGATCGAAGATAACCTGGAGTCTCCGCTGTCGCTGGAGAAGGTTTCCGAACGCTCGGGTTACTCAAAATGGCACCTGCAGCGGATGTTTAAAAAAGAGACCGGCCACTCGCTGGGCCAGTATATCCGCAGCCGTAAACTGACCGAAATCGCCCAGAAGCTGAAGGCAAGCAACGAGCCGATTCTCTACCTCGCCGAACGCTACGGTTTTGAATCCCAGCAGACCCTGACCCGAACGTTTAAGAACTACTTTGACGTTCCGCCGCACAAGTACCGCATCACCAATATGCCCGGTGAGTCGCGCTACCTGCTGCCGCTCAATCACCAATGCCACCAGTGTCACTGAGGTTGCTATGAAATACATCGCTACTGCCGCCCTCGCCTTAACGGTGCTGGTCTCCGGCCAGAGTTTTGCTGAGCAGACGCGCATTGCGCCGGAAAATAACGCCAGAGGTACGATGGTGATGCCCTCTTCACAGCAGAACTCGCCGTTTGACTTCAACCACCGCGGCGCCGGAAGCGACAAATCCGACGAGCTGGGCGTACCGTACTACAACTGATCGCCCGCTGATTTCCTGACCCCGCGCTTGCGGGGTTTTTTTATTGCACTGCAGCGCTTTTCGTTTTGAGCGCTTCCCGTTCCGCAGTAAGTTCCGCAGATGTATGATGCTCGCTTTGAATTACCCACGGAGCAAGTGGAATGCCAGTAAACTTCTGCCCGGCAGCAATGCGTTTGGCTCTGGGCAGAATTTTTCATGTAATGCCCGTAGCAAATCGCTATCCACGCGCCACGCCCGCCCGCCGCAGCCGTAGCCCGAAGACATTGATATACAGCCCGCCCATGATCAGCACCGCGCCCGCCAGCTGCAGGAGGCTAAGCCGTTCGCCGAGCAGCAGCGCGGCGCTGGCGATGCCGAACACCGGCACCAGCAGGGAGAGCGGCGCCACCCGCCAGGTTTCATAACGTCCGAGCAGCACGCCCCAGATCCCGTAACCGACGATTGACGCCGCCCATGCCAGATAGCACAGCGCCAGCACGGTGGTGATATCAATATTGACCAGGCTTGCCAGCATGACTCCCGGACCGTCGAGCAGGTACGAGGCAAGCATAAACGGCAGCACCGGGATCAGCGCGCTCCACGCTACCAGCGACATCACTCCGGGCCGCTCGGGGAGCTGCATGATTTTTTTATTGAAGATATTGCCGCAGGCCCAGGAGAGCGCCGCCGCCAGGGTCAGCATAAAGCCGAGCAGCGCCACGTGCTCGCCGCTGAAGCTGGCCTCGATGAGCACCAGTACGCCGATGGCCGCCAGGGCGATGCCCGCCATCTGCTTACTCTGCAGGCGCTCGCCAAAGGCGATGGCGCCGAGAATAATCGTGAAAAAGGCCTGTGCCTGCAGCACCAGGGAGGCAAGCCCGGCGGGCATACCGACGCTGATGGCGGAAAACAGAAAGGCGAACTGGCCGAAGCTGATGGTCAGCCCGTAGCCCAGCAGCAGCGAAAGCGGCACCTTCGGGCGAGGAATAAAGAAGATAGCCGGAAAGGCCACCAGCAAAAAGCGCAGGCCGGCCAGCAGCAGCGGCGGCATATTGTGCAGCCCCAGCTTGATAACCACGAAGTTAAGCCCCCAGATCACTACCACCAACAGCGCCAACAGACCATCTTTACGCGACATGCCCCGCCCCTGAAACATTAAATTTTTGTAAACGATTTTTAAAATAGCGAAAAAAAGACGGCACGAACAGTCATTATTTCTGGCAGTCGCCGCGGGACAAATCCGCGTCTGTACAAGGCGGTTTACTCGTGATATTTCTGAAAAGACACAATAAAAACAAACTTTTCGGGCAGGGACATGAACCCATCACTCAGGCGGCCGACCGCGGCGCTGCTGGCCTCTTCGCTACTGTTAACCGTTGGACGCGGCGCCACGCTGCCGTTTATGACTATCTACCTTACCCGCCGCTTCGGCATGGACGTAGAAAGCATCGGCTATGCCCTCACCCTGGCGCTGACCGTGGGGATTGTATTCAGCCTCGGCTTCGGCATTTTCGCCGACAAGTTCGATAAAAAGCGCTATATGCTGGCGGCGGTGGCCGCCTTTATCGGCGGCTTTGTCGCCATTCCGCTTGTCGACAGCGTCGCGCTGGTGGTGTTTTTCTTTTCGCTGATCAACTGCGCCTACTCGGTGTTTTCCACCGTGCTGAAGGCGTGGTTTTCCGACAGCCTTGCCGGCGGCGAAAAGGCGCGCATCTTCTCGCTCAACTACAGCGTGGTGAATATCGGCTGGACCGTAGGCCCGCCCATCGGCACCTGGCTTGTAATGTACGGCCTGCAGCTGCCCTTCTGGCTGGCCGCCGTCTGCGCGGCGTTTCCGCTGGTGTTTATTCAGCTGTACGTCCGGCGCAGCGTCGCTGCCGAAACGGAAAAAAATGCCGCCGCCTGGCAGCCGTCGGTGCTGCTGAAGGACCGGGCGCTGCTGTGGTACACCCTTTCCGGCGTGCTGGCCTCCTACGTCGGCGGCTCGTTTGCCACCTGTATCTCCCAGTACGTGCTGGTGGAACTGAGCAACCCGGAGTTTGCCCAGAAAGTGGTTTCCGTCGTGCTGCCGGTCAACGCGGTGATGGTGGTCTCCCTGCAGTACTTTATCGGTCGCGCCATTACGCCCGCCAATATTGGCCGCCTGATGACCATCGGCATGGTGTTCTTTATTATTGGCCTGGTGGGCTTTATCGGCGCCCACCAGAACCTGTGGCTGTGGGGCGCGGCGGCGGCGCTGTTTACCGTCGGCGAGATTATTTACGCCCCCGGCGAATATATGCTGATCGACAGCATTGCCCCGCCGGGGATGAAGGCGAGCTACTTCTCGGCGCAGATGCTGGGCTGGCTGGGGGCCGCCGCCAATCCGATGATCACCGGCATGATCCTTTCCAGCCTGCCCGCGTGGACGGTGTTCGCCTTTATGATTGCCGCCATTGTCGTCGCCTGGCTGATGATCCTGCGCGGGATGCGCATCGCCAGCCTGCAAACGGCGGCCTGACGGCTAGTGGTGGAGCATCTCCTCCACCACCTGGCGAGTGTAGAGCTGCTCCGGGTAGTAGGTCGGCCAGTTATCCATCTCCTTGAGCAGCGCCGTCTGCGAGGTGTTGCCGGCAAAGATGTGGAAGTGCATTGACTGGCGGGGGCCTATCAGGTGGTCGCTGAACTGCACGAAGCGCGGGGCCTTGCTCTCCAGATCCTGACAGGTAAACAGGTAGCGCACGCCCTTCTTGCCCGACGCGTAGGTGAGAATTTTAAACCCTTCATAGCGGTACTCGCAGGAGACCGCCTCCCGCCCGCTGTCGAACTCGATAACGTTATTTTCAATATTGATTTTATCGACGTCGGTTTTATAGCCGGTCGTATAGTAGGCCTTCACCTGGTCGAAGGTCTTGCTCTTATCCTTTTCCGCCTTCTGGCGGAACACCGGGTCGAGATCGCCGTGCTGCAGCAGCGGATAAACCGACTGCCAGATGCCGTCCCAGTCGGAGAGCTTACGATCGCGCACGTCGCCGTCGGCGAAAACGCCGTCGGCGGCCTTCTGCTCGGCTTCAGTAAAGGCGTGCCCGTGCGAGTGGGCAAAAGCGCCGGCTGCAGGCAGCGCGACGATAATAGAGATGGTTAAAAACAGAGGTTTAGCGGCCACGGAGAGTCCCTTTGGTATCAGAAAAAAAAGGTGATGCTATATTATAACAACACCTTTCTCAAGGGCTGCGCTCGCTATATTGTCACCATACCGCGCACGCCGTGGGCCTCCATCTCGGCGCCGCGCCCCTGCTGGATAATAGCGCCCCGGGACATCACCAGATACTGGTCGGCAAGTTCGGCGGCAAAGTCGTAGAACTGCTCCACCAGCAGGATCGCCATATCGCCGCGCTGGGCCAGAGTGCGGATCACCAGGCCAATCTCCTTGATCACCGAAGGCTGGATGCCCTCGGTCGGCTCATCGAGAATAAGCAGCTGCGGGCGGCTGGCCAGCGCCCGGCCTATCGCCAGCTGCTGCTGCTGCCCGCCCGATAAGTCGCCGCCGCGGCGCTGCTTCATTTCGCGCAGCACCGGAAACAGCCGGTAAATTTCCTCCGGCACCTGGCGGGCTTCCCGCGCCGGAAAGCGCGACATGCCCAGCAGCAGGTTCTCCTCAACGGTGAGGCGGGGAAAAATCTCCCGGCCCTGCGGCACGTAGGCAATCCCCGCCTGCACCCGCTGATGTGGCCTGCGCTGAGTGATGGTCTTATCCTGCCAGCTGACGCTGCCGCTGCGGGCCGGGATCAGGCCCATCAGGCATTTCAGCAGCGTGGTTTTACCCACGCCGTTGCGCCCCAGCAGGCAGGTAATTTCACCGACCCGTACCTCAAAGCTGACGCCGCGCAGAATATGGCTGCCGCCGTAATACTGGTGCAGCTCCTGAACCTGTAACATGATTGCTCCTTAGCGCCCGAGATAGACGTCGATAACCTGCTCGTTGGCCTGTACTTCCCGCAGGGAACCCTCCGCCAGCACTTGGCCCTGGTGCAGTACGGTCACCTTATCGGCAATCGTCTCCACAAAGCCCATATCGTGCTCCACCACCATCAGGGAGTGCTTGCCGGAGAGCGCGCGAAACAGCTCGGCGGTATACTCCGTTTCGGCATCGGTCATCCCGGCGGCGGGCTCATCGAGCAGCAGCAGATGCGGCTCCTGCACCAGCAGCATGCCGATCTCCAGGAACTGCTTCTGGCCGTGGGAGAGCAGCCCGGCGCGCCGGCGGCGTTCGCCCTCGAGGCGCAGCAGCTGCAGCACCTCGTCGAGGCGGTCCCGCTGCTCGCCGCTGAGCGCCGCCCGCAGGCTGGCCCACACCGACTTTTCGCCCTTCATGGCGATTTCGAGGTTCTCCTCAACGCTGAGCGCCTCAAACACCGTCGGCTTCTGGAACTTGCGGCCAATGCCCCGGCGGGCGATAGCGATAGGATCGAGGGTCATCAGATCCACCGACTGATCGTACAGAGCGCGCCCGCTCTGGGGCCGCGTCTTGCCGGTGATCACGTCCATCAGCGTGGTTTTGCCCGCGCCGTTGGGGCCGATAATGCAGCGCAGCTCGCCGACGCCTATCTGCAAAGAGAGATCGGTCAGCGCCTGAAAACCGTCGAAGTTGACGTTAATGTTCTCCAGCTGCAGTACCGGGTCGGTCTGCTCGCGAAAGCGGTCCGTCGGCTGCTGGCGGGTAAAGAGCCCTTCTTGCTGATGCATCACTTCTCTCCTCTGCGCAGCAGTCCGATGACGCCGCGCGGCAGAAACAGCGTGACGACGATAAAAATCAGTCCGAGGAACAGCTGCCAGTACTCCGGCATGGCGACGGTGAACAGACTTTTGGCGCCGTTGACCAGTCCGGCGCCGAGCACCGGCCCGATCAGCGTGCCGCGCCCGCCGAGGGCCACCCAGATCGCCGCCTCAATCGAGTTGGTGGGCGACATTTCGCCGGGGTTGATAATCCCCACCTGCGGGACGTACAGCGCCCCCGCCAGTCCGCACAGCACCGCCGACAGCGTCCACACCAGCAGCTTAAAGCCGCGCGGATCGTAGCCGCAGAACATCAGCCGGTTTTCGGCGTCGCGCACCGCCGTCAGGATGCGGCCAAACTTGCTGCGCGCCAGCGCGAAGCCGATAGCCAGCGTCGCCAGCAGCAGCAGCACCGTCGCCACGAACAGCCCGATGCGGGTGCCGGTGGCGGTGACCGGAAAGCCGAGGATGGTGGTAAAGCCGGTGAAGCCGTTGTTGCCGCCAAAGCCGGTTTCGTTGCGAAAGAACAGCAGCATCCCGGCGTAGGTCAGCGCCTGGGTCATTATCGAGAAGTAGACGCCTTTGATCTTCGAGCGGAAGGCGAACCAGCCGAAGACCAGCGCCAGCAGACCCGGCACCAGCATCACCAGCAGCAGCGCCCAGGCAAAGTGCTGGGTGCCCCACCAGAACCACGGCAGCTCGCTCCACGACAGAAACGACATAAACGCCGGCAGCCCGTCGCCGGCGGCCTGGCGCATCAGGTACATGCCCATCGCGTAGCCGCCGAGGGCGAAGAACAGACCGTGGCCCAGCGACAGCAGCCCGGCGTAGCCCCACACTAGATCGAGCGCTACCGCCACGATGGCGTAGCAGAGGATTTTCCCCACCAGGGTCAGCATCCAGGTGGAGATATACAGCGGGCTGCTGGCGGGCAGCAGCGCCAGAAACGGCATCACCAGCAGCGCGACGGCCAGCAGGCCGCCGAGCCAGCGCAGCGGGCGCGGGGCCCGCCGGGCGAGCGTCAGAGTCAGTGGCTGGCTCATCAGTCGATAACCCTCCCTTTCAGCGCAAACAGTCCCTGAGGCCGCTTCTGGATAAACAGAATGATCAGCACCAGAATAAGGATTTTCCCGAGCACCGCGCCCATCTGCGGCTCAAGGATCTTATTGAAGAAGCCCAGCCCGAACGCGGCGGCAACGCTGCCCGCCAGCTGGCCGACGCCGCCCAGCACCACCACCAGGAAGGAGTCGATGATGTACCCCTGACCCAGCTCCGGGCCGACGTTGCCGAGCTGCGACAGCGCCACGCCGCCCAGCCCGGCGATGCCGGACCCGAGTCCGAAGGCCATCATATCGATGCGCCCGGTCGGTACGCCGCAGCAGGCGGCCATCGCCCGGTTCTGGGTTACCGCCCGTACGTTGAGGCCGAGGCGGGTCTTGTTGAGGATGAGCCAGGTGAAGAACAGCACCAGCATCGCAAAGCCGATGGTCACGATGCGGTTCCACGGCAGGATCAGGTTAGGCAGCGCCTGAATACCGCCGGAGAGCCAGGCCGGGTTCGCCACTTCGACGTTCTGGGCGCCGAACAGCATGCGCACGATCTGGATAAGCATCAGGCTGATGCCCCAGGTCGCCAGCAGAGTTTCCAGCGGGCGGCCGTAGAGGTGGCGGATCACCGTGCGCTCCAGCAGCATGCCGATGCCGCCGGTAACCGCGAAGGCCACCGGCAGGGCCAGCAGCGGATAGAAGCTCAGCCACTGTGGCGCGAACTGGGCCAGCGCCTGCTGCACCAGCCAGGTGCTGTAGGCGCCGAGCATCAGCATTTCACCGTGGGCCATGTTAATCACGCCGAGCAGGCCGTAGGTGATCGCCAGCCCCAGCGCCGCCAGCAGCAGCACCGAGCCGAGCGACAGGCCCATAAAAGCCTGGCCGAGCCAGTCGCCCCACTTCAGCCGCGACTGAATGTGGCTGAGGCTGTCCGCCGCCGCCGCGCGCACCGCGGCATCGGGCTCCAGCTTCGGGTCGGTAAACGGCGTCAGGCGCGCCTGCAGCTCCGGGTCGGTGCCCTGGCCCAGCGCCTCTACCGCCCGCAGCCGCACGGCGGCGTCGGGGCTGGCCAGATCGAGATTGGCCAGCGCCAGCGCCAGCTGCGCCTTCACGCCCTCATCGCTTTCGACCTGCAGACGCTTCGCCAGCAGCGGCCGCAGATCGGCGGCCCCGTCGCGCTGCAGGGTTCTGGCCGCCGCCAGCCTGTCGGTGACACTGTCACTCACCAGCTGATGGGTGGCCAGCGCCCCCGCCACCAGGTTGCGCAGGCGGTTGGTAAGCCGCACCGGACGCAGATCGCCGGCGGGCGCGGCCGCGTCCCCGAGCGCGGTGGTGTTGCCATTCACCACGCTGAAGGCGTGGTGCCCGTCGTCGGCGCGCAGGCTCTCCGCCGACAGCGCCCGCAGCAGCGGCAGGCGCTGAGGCTGCGGATCCGCCGCCCACTTGCCGAGCAGTTCGGCCTGCGCCGGCCAGCTGGCCGCCACAAAGTCATCGGCATCGTTCGCCTGCGCAGCCCACGGCAGGACCAGCGCCAGCAGTATCAGGAGATATTTCATCCAGGTTTCCTTGCCAGTTACTGAGCGGAGGCTTTCACCGGGCTGTCGGACTTCTTGTCGTTGCCGGGGATGTACGGACTCCACGGCTGGGCGCGCACCGTTTTATCGGTCTGCCAGACGACGTTAAACTGGCCGTTGCTCTCGATTTCGCCGATCATCACCGGCTTGTGCAGATGGTGGTTGGTGGCGTCCATCGTCAGGGTGTAGCCCGACGGCGCCTTGAAGGACTGATTGGCCATCGCCGCGCGCACTTTATCGACATCGGTGGTGCCCGCCTTCTCGACCGCCTGGGCCCACATGTGGATGCCGACATAGGTGGCCTCCATCGGATCGTTGGTCACCACGGTGTCGGCATTCGGCAGCTTGTGGGCCTTCGCGTAGGCGCGGTAGTCGGCGACAAAGGCTTTATTCACCGGGTTATCCAGCGACTCGAAGTAGTTCCACGCCGCGAGGTTGCCCACCAGCGGTTTGGTGTCGATGCCGCGCAGTTCCTCTTCGCCCACCGAGAAGGCGACTACCGGCACGTCGGTGGCCTTCACGCCCTGGTTGGCCAGCTCTTTATAGAACGGCACGTTGGAGTCGCCGTTGATGGTCGAGACAACCGCCGTTTTGCCGCCGGCGGCAAACTTCTTAATGTTGGCGACGATGGTCTGGTAATCGCTGTAGCCAAACGGCGTGTAGACCTCTTCAATATCCTTATCCTGCACGCCCTTCGAGTGCAGGAAGGCGCGCAGGATCTTGTTGGTGGTGCGCGGATAGACGTAATCGGTGCCGAGCAGGAAGAAGCGCTTCGCGCCGCCGCCGTCCTCGCTCATCAGATACTGTACCGCCGGGATCGCCTGCTGGTTCGGCGCCGCCCCGGTATAGAAGACGTTCGGCGACATCTCTTCCCCTTCATACTGCACCGGATAGAACAGCAGGCCGTTCAGCTCCTCGAACACCGGCAGCACCGATTTGCGCGACACTGAGGTCCAGCAGCCGAACACCACCGCCACCTTGTCCTGGGTCAGCAGCTGGCGCGCCTTCTCGGCGAACAGCGGCCAGTTGGAGGCCGGATCCACCACCACCGGTTCGAGCTTTTTGCCCAGCACCCCGCCCTTGGCGTTGATTTCATCAATGGTCATCAGCGCCACGTCCTTAAGCGGCGTTTCGGAAATCGCCATTGTCCCGGAGAGTGAATGCATGATCCCGACTTTAATGGTGTCGGCAGCATAGACGCTGGCGCTGAATCCGATGGCGGCAGCAGCGGCAGTTAAGGCAAAGGCATTGAGGAAAGTACGACGGCGCATAGATGACTCCTGAGTAAAAACGAAAAGGACGATCCCGAATAATCTCGTCAGGAGTCAGGCAAAAAGAGTGCCAGTTCTGATCTGCACGCGCATTATCAGCGGACCGCCGATGCGAAGCCCTTATTGCACCGGCCCTGGCGCGCCGCGCCGGGAAAAAATGCATTACAACGGTGCAGCCATCGGGCGTTGCACCAAAAGCACTCCCCTCCGCGGAACGGGTAAATATAAAATTCCGGCGCCATCACAATTTTATTACGCCCCTTTACAGGGCTTTCTTCACCGTCGTCGATAAAAGCATAAATATCAATAACATAAATAAAACAAGGTTAACATCCCGTCCGCACGCCTCACAGATTAAGGTTTTCTTAATTCAGGTTATTCCCGATGCCGTTGTGAGGTTATCGCCGCTGATGAATAGTGTGAAAACCACAAACCAGTCAGGTGAAAAAATGAATATTGATGAACTTATTGCGGCGGCAAAAACATTATCCACGCCAGAACTTTCGGATGCGCTGGACTATTTTTCGCTACCCGGCGTGGTGTACGGAATTAAACCCGTCACCGTCGACAGGGCATTTGTCGGTACGGCGTGGACCGTGCGCTATATTCCGGTCGATAGCCATAATCCGGGCTCCGTCGGGGATTTTATCGACCAGGTCACGCCCCGCGATGCCGTCGTCATTGATAACGCCGGGCGGACCGACTGCACGGTCTGGGGCGGTATTTTAAGCCAGCTTGCGGCCCACCGGGGTATTGCCGGAACCGTCATTCACGGCGTGTGCAGGGATACCGCCGAGGCCCGGGATGCAAATTATCCGGTCTACGCCCTCGGCAATTTTATGCGCACCGGGAAAGATCGCGTGCAGGTCGCAGAAACAGCCGGCGTGATTAATCTCGGCGGCACCCGGGTGTGCCACGGCGATATTATCGCCGCCGACAGCGACGGCGTTGTGGTGCTGGATATCCGGAATGCAGAAAAAGTTATTCTGCGGGCAATGGAAACCAGTCGTCTGGAAAATCTTATTACTGATGACGTACTCGCCGGCATGTCGATTAAAGAAGCGCGTCAAAAACATCACTACCACACTCTGCAAAGAAACCCGCTCATTGAGGAAAAATAATGACCACTCAACCTTTAAATGATATTACCGCCAGCGCGCTGATTAAATTAGGTGCCGCAACCTTATATGAAGCCCAGGGCGCGACCGGGGCCGTTGACTGCGCGATTAAACCGCTTTCGCCGACGATGAAAATGGCCGGCCGGGCCTTCACCCTGCACCTGCGCCCGGGCGATAACCTGATGATTCACTATGCGCTGCTCCACGTCAGCCCCGGCGATGTGCTGATTATCAACTGCGACGGGTTTACCGAAGCGGGCATCTGGGGCGATGTCTTAACGACCCAGGCCCAGTACGCGGGCCTGGCCGGTCTTATCGTCAACGGCGCCGTTCGCGACAGCGAGGCCATTATCCAGGCCGATTTCCCGGTCTTTGCGCGCGCGATTTCTATTCGCGGTACGGAGAAGAAACAGCCCGGCGTGATGAATCAGCCGGTTAATATTGGTGATTGCACAATTTATCCCGGAGATATTATCGTCGGCGATCGCGATGGTATTGTCGTTATTCCCGCCCGACGCCTTGAGGAAGTCATGGAACTGGCATGTGCCAGAGAAGAAAAAGAGGCCAACTATAAAAATAAGATCGCCAAAGGGGCAACCACTGCGGAACTGATGAATCTCCACGCGGTGTTTGATGCTTTAAACCTTAAATAGGTTATTATTATGAGCCTGAATATAGAACATGCCACCCTACTGAATAAAAAACCCACCCACTACCGCTGGTGGGTGGCCGGCCTCTTCTTTTTAATTTATACCATCGCCGCCGCCGACCGGGCGAATCTCGGCGTCGCGCTGCCGTTTATTCGCCAGCAATATCATATGACCAATGCCGAGGCCGGGGCGCTGGTCAGTCTGTTCCTGATTGCTTACGCCCTGATCCAGATCCCCTCGGCGTGGTTAATTACCCGCTACGGCGTGAGAAAGGTATTTACCACCTCGATGGTTTTTACCTCCATCGCCACGGCATTAACCGGTTTTTCCGGCTCCGTGCTGCAATTAAAGCTATGCCGGGTATTATTGGGCATTGCCGAAGGGCCGCTGCCTATTGGCGTCTCGACCACAATTAATAACTGGTTTCCGTCGAAAGAAAAAGGCACCGCGTCGGGAATATTTTTATCCTCAATTAAGCTTGGACCGGTCCTGACGCCGATTATTGGCGCGGCAATTATTCTGCACTGGGGATGGCAGGAGGTCTTTATTTTCTTCGCCCTGCCGGGACTGATTCTGCCTATTATCTGGTATCTGTTTGTTGCCGATAAGCCCGCCGCCTCGCGCTTTGTGAACCGCCGGGAGCTGGACGTTATCAATGAAGCCGCCGCAACAGCCGCCGCCAGCGGCGGGCAGGCGCGCTACGTAAAAATCCCCTGGCTGGACGCCCTGATCCGGCTCAAACCGGTGAAGACCCTCACCACGACCGGCGAGGTGGTGAGATCGTGGAACCTGCTGGGCTGCGGCCTGGGCTACTGCTGCCAGCTCGGCATCTCCAGCCTGCTGCTGGCGTGGATCCCGACCTATCTGCTGGCCGAAAAGCATCTGTCGATTGTCGGCATGGGCTTTGTCGCCGCCGCGCCCTGGGTCGGCGCCGTGCTGGGGAATCTGCTCGGCGGCCTGCTGTCTGACAAGGTGCTGAGCAAGCGCCGCAAGCCGGGTATGCTGATCTCGGCGGTGTCGACCTCGGTGATGATGCTGCTGCTGATCTATGTCCCGGTAACGCCGCTCACCTGCGCGCTGCTGCTGTTTATGACCGGCCTGCTGCTGAGCATCGGCTTCTCCGCCTATATGGTCTATCCGATGTCGTTTATCGCCAAAGAGAAATTTCCGGTCGCCAATGCCATCGTCAATATGTTCGGCCAGCTCGGCGGCGCCGCGACGCCGTTTATTGCCGGGATGATCCTCGATAGCTATGGCTGGAATACGGTTTTCCTGTTTATGTCCGCGATTTCGCTTATCACCTTTATTGTGATACTGACCATTGATGAACCCTACGGCCAGGCCTGAGTCTCCCGATGCGGGACCCGGTTCCCGCATCGCTCGCCTTTCAGCCCGCTCTCTGCTTCATCTCATCAATAAAGGCGCGAATGTTGGGGTTTGTATTGCGCGGATTATAGAGCGCGTAGATATAGCTCAGGCATTTGAAATCCTCGATCGGCAAGAAGACCACGTCCTGGCGATTATTCTCGACGGTCGACGCCCCGACCAGCGTGACGCCAAGCCCGGCGCCAACCAGCGCCAGCGCGGTGTGGATTTCAACGACCCGGTGAGAAATCGCCGGATGGATCCCGAGCTCATCAAACTTGCCAAAGATACAGCTGGCGTAGTCGCTCTTCGGATCGCAGGGATAGATGATAAAGGGCGAACTGCAGAAGTCGCGCAGCGTAATAAAGCGCTTGCGGGTCAGATAGTGATTGCGCGGGACGGCGGCAATCAGCGGGTCAACCAGAATAAGCTCTTTGCACAGCTCCGGCGTCGGATGCTCATCGCTGTACATCAGCCGCGAAAAGCCGATATCAAAGCTCTGGTCCTGCAAATAGGGCACCTGATATTCCGACAGCACCTCTTTCAGGGTGAACTGCATATGGCTGTTCATCTCAAGATGGCGCTTGATGGTTTCCGGAATAAGATTGAACATCAGCGAGCGGACAAAGCAGATGCTGAGCGAGGCGCTTCTCGCGTTAACATAATTGAGCGCATCGTGCTCAAGCTTCTCAATATCGAAAATGATCTCCGGGGCCCGCTGATAGATAAATTCGCCGAGCTTGGTGAGCTTCAGCGGCCGCGAACTGCGGTCAAACAGCGTGCCATTAAGTTCCTTTTCAAAGGCGGCGATCAGCATACTTACCGCCGGCGGCGCAAGGGCCAGATCGTTTGCCGCCGCGCTGATGCTCCCGCACTGGACAACCTTACAAAAATATTTCAGCTGTTTTATATTCACGCGTTTTTCGCCAACCGATCGCTTAGCCGCCTGTTTACGGAAAGCCATAATATCGCGGGCGGTAAAGATGTCGATCTCTTTACCGCCCGGCGCGGCTACCACACCTCTGCTGCAATCCCGGTCACTAGCTTCACTTTCTGCCACTGCTGGGCGTCGGTCAGGCTGTTGCCCTCTTCGGTGGAGGCAAAGCCGCACTGCGGGCTGAGGCAGATTTGCTCCAGCGCCACGTACTGCGCCGCCTCTTTAAGGCGAGCCTTCACCGCCTCGGGATTTTCCAACTCGCCGTTTTTGGTGGTAATCAGGCCCAGCACCACCTTCTGATGGCCGGGGCGCACAAAGCGCAGGGGCGCGAAGTCGCCGGAGCGGTCGTTGTCGTACTCAAGGAAAAAGGCGTCGACGTTGACGGTGCCGAACAGCACCTCGGCCACCGGCCCGTAGCCGCCGGAGGAGATCCAGGTCGAGCGGAAGTTGCCCCGGCAGACGTGCAGGCCGATGGTCAGATCCGCCGGTTTACCCTCCAGCGCCTTATTCAGCACCCGGGCGTAGATTTTTGCCAGTTCGTCGGGATCGTCGCCGCGCTCGCGCACCTGCTGACGCTGTTCGTCGGAGCAGAGGTAGGCCCAGACGGTATCATCCAGCTGCAGATAGCGGCAGCCCGCGTCGTAGAACGCGCGGATGGCATCGCGCCAGGTGGTGGCCAGGTCGTCGAAATAGTCGGCGAGATCCGGATAGACCGCAGCGTCAATGTCTTTGCGCCCGCCGCGGAAGTGCAGCACGCTGGGGCTCGGGATGGTCATCTTCGGCTCGGCGCCGCCGCTGATGCTCTTCAGGTAGCGGAAATCCTCCAGCATCGGATGATCGCCGAAGCCCAGCTTGCCGGTAACCCGCACGCCGTGGGCCCGGGTCTGCACGCCGTTAAACTGAATGCCCTTATCGGAATCGTAGCGCTCAACGCCCTGCAGGCCGTCGAAAAAGTCGAAGTGCCACCAGGCGCGGCGAAATTCGCCGTCGGTAACTACCTTCAGGCCGCAATCGCACTGGTGGGCGACGACATCGCGGATCGCCGCGTCTTCAACGCTGTGCAGCTGGCGGGCGTCGATCTTACCGGCGGCAAACTGTTCGCGGGCCCGCTTGATGCTGTCGGGACGTAAAAAACTGCCGACGATATCGGCGCGGTAGGGGGCGGCTGGCTGCGGCATACTCTCTCCTGTCTTGCCGGGCAACTGCTTACCCGGCGTTATCATTAGCAAAAACAACTTTCAGACTTCTGGATGGCTACATGTCCGGATACTGGCACGCCGCGCCGCCGGCGGCAAATGAGATTACCTCATGTGAGTTGAACGTTATTCATGTTGGGCAAAAGTAAACCCCTCATCCTGCCAGCCGGCCATGCCGCCGATCATGATTTTCACCGGCCGCCCGAGCAGGGCCAGCTTCAGCGCCGCGACATCGGCGCCGTTGCAGTGCGGCCCGGCGCAGTAGGTGACAAACAGGGTGTCGGCGAACCAGCGGGCGAGGCTGTCGGCGGTGATCTCGCGGTGCGGCAGGTGAACGGCGCCGGGAATGTGCCGCCGGGCAAAACTCTGCGGGCTGCCGACGACGTGCAGCAGCACGAAGTCCGGCGCGCCGTCGGCAAGCGCGGCGTGGACGTCGGCGCAGTCGGTCTCAACGCTCAGGCGCAGCTGAAAGTGGCGAACGGCGTCTGGAGAGGACGCGGCGGGAACGGCGGTGACGAGGCTCATAGTTACTCCTTGCTGGACGACGGGCTGTCGTGGTAACTGTTATCACACCAAACATGGCCCCGCGTAACCGCCCCATATGATGACAGAAAACGCCGCAATCCTGACAAATGCGCCCCGCCCGCTGGTGGTCGCCCTCGCCTATGACGGCCTGTGCACCTTTGAATTCGGCATGGCGGTAGAGGTCTTCGGCCTGCCGCGCCCGGAGCTGGGCGAGAACTGGTACCGCTTTGCGGTGGCCGCCGTCGATGAAGGCGAACTGCGGGCCACCGGCGGCGTGCGGGTGATGGCCGACGGCGGCGGCGAACTGCTGGCGCAGGCCGATACCCTTATCGTGCCCGGCTGGCGCGGGGCCGATTCAGCGGTGCCGGCGGCGCTGTGCGCAGCCCTGCGGCAGGCCCATCTTCGCGGCTGTCGGATTATCGCTATCTGCTCGGGGGCGTTTGTGCTGGCGGCGGCCGGACTGCTCGACGCCCGCCGGGCCACCACCCACTGGCGCTACGTCGATGCGCTGCGGCGCCGCTTTCCGGCGATTGAGGTGGTGGACGATGCGCTGTACGTGGGCGATGAGCAGGTGATGACCTCGGCGGGTAGCGCGGCGGGGCTCGATCTCTGCCTGCACGTGGTGCGCAGCGACTACGGGCTGGAGGTGGCCAACTGCGTGGCGCGCAGGCTGGTTATCCAGCCCCACCGCGACGGCGAGCAGTCGCAGCAGATCGCCCGTCCGGTGGCCCGCAGCCGCGAGAGCCAGCGCATGGGCCAGCTGTTCGACTGGCTGCACCTTCACCTCGCCGAACCGCACACGCTGGCGACGCTCGCCGCCAGAGCGGGCATGAGCCCGCGCACGCTGCTGCGGCGCTTTGCGGAATCCACCGGCACCACGCCCGCCCGCTGGCTGCTGGAGACGCGCCTGCGCCGGGCGGCCGACGCGCTTACCGGCGGCACTCTCAGCGTCGAGCAGATTGCCGCCGACTGCGGCTTCGCCACCGGCGGCGCCCTGCGTCAGCATTTTCGTCAGCGCTACGGCGTCAGCCCGCGCCAGTACCGGAACGCGGGGCAAAAAAAACCGCCAGCTAAGTGGCGGTAAATGCTTGCATGGATTGATTTTTCTTTTGGGTAGCAAACCGAACCTTGTTGGCAAGGCCCAGCCTGCAATTACGTTCCCAGCCTAACGGACAGACGTTAAACGAAAGCTAAACAGCCTCATCCAGGCCGCGATTTTTCAGCATCGCCTGCGGGTGCGGATCGCGCCCGCGCCAGTCGCGGTACAGCGCCCCGAGATCGCTGCTGTTGCCGCGCGACAGCACCGCCTCGCGAAAGCGCTGGCCGTTCTCGCGGGTCAGGCCGCCCTGCTCTTCAAACCACCGGTAGCCGTCGTCCGCCAGCATCTGGGTCCAGATATAGGCATAGTAGCCCGCCGCGTAGCCGCCGCCGAAAATGTGGGCGAAGTAGCTGCTGCGGTAGCGCGGCGGCACCGCCGCCAGATCCAGCCCCTCCTCGCGCAGCACCCGCGCGTCAAAAGCATCGACGTCATCGGCCAGCGCGCCGGCGGCCTGAGTGTGCCAGCGCATATCCAGCAGCGCCGAGCTCAGCAGCTCGCTCATGTCGTAGCCCTTGTTAAAGGTGAGCGATCCCAGCAGCCGCTCGCGCAGGGCGTCGGGCATCGGCTCGCCGCTGCGGCAGTGGCGGGCGTAGCGGGCGAACACCTGCGGGTGGCTGGCCCAGTGCTCGTTGATCTGCGACGGAAACTCGACGAAGTCGCGCGGCGTGCGGGTGCCGGAGAGCGTCGGATAGCGCTGGCTGGCGAACAGGCCGTGCAGGGTGTGGCCGAACTCGTGGAACAGGGTCACCACGTCGTCCCAGCTCAGCAGCGCCGGGCTGCCTTCGGCAGGTTTCACGTAATTGCAGACGTTGTAGATAACCGGCCGGGCGCCGATCAGCGTCGATTGCTGGACGAAGTTGTCCATCCACGCCCCGCCGCTTTTGCTGTCGCGGGCGAAGAAGTCGCCGTAGAACAGGGCCATACCCTCGCCGTCGGCATCGAAGATCTCCCACACCCGCACATCGGGGTGGTAAACGGGAATATCAAAGCGCTCGACGAAGCGAATGCCGAACAGCTGCGAGGCGGCCCAGAAGACGCCGTCGGTCAGCACCCGGTTCAGCTCAAGGTAGGGCTTAATCTGCGCGTCGTCGAGGTCGTGGCGCGCCAGCCGCACCTGTTCGGCGTAGTACCCCCAGTCCCAGGCCTCGGCGCGAAAGCCGCCCTGCTGCTGGTCAATCAGCCGCTGAATGTCGGCCAGTTCGCGCTCCGCGCGGGCGCGGGCCGCCGGGGCGATATTGCGCATAAACTCGAGTGCCGCCTGCGGGGTTTTCGCCATCTGGTCGGCCATGCTCCAGCTGGCGTAGTCGGCAAAGCCGAGCAGCTGCGCCCGCCGGGCGCGCAGGGATACCAGCCGCAGAATGAGCGCCCGGGTGTCGTTATCATCGCCTTTTTCATTGCGCTGCCAGCCGGCGTTAAACAGCCGCTCGCGCACCTGCCGGTCGCGCAGGCGGGCCAGCGCCGGCTGCTGGGTAAAGTTGAGCAGCGGGATCAGCCAGCGGCCCTCAAGTCCCTTTTCGCGCGCGGCATCGGCGGCGGCGGCGATCTCGTCGTCGCTGAAGCCGTCGAGCTGTTCCCGGGCCTCCAGTACCAGACCGCCGCCCTTCGCAGCCGCCAGCAGGCGGTGATTAAACTGCGTAGCCAGCGCCGCCGCTTCGGTGTTCAACCCGCGCAGGATCTGCTTATCGCTATCGTTGAGATTGGCACCCGCCAGCACGAAGCGCTGGTAAATCACCTCCACCAGCCGCCGGGACTCGTCGTCCGGGGCATCGTTTTGCGCCCGCACCTGTTCGACGCGGGCAAACAGCGCCGGGTTGAGGTAGATATCATTGTCCAGCGCCGCCAGCCCGGCGGCGAAGGTCTCCTCAAGCTGCTGAATCGCGTCGCTGGTATGGGCCGCAGCCATGGCAAAAAATACGGCGGTCACGCGGTCGAGCAGCTCGCCGCTGCGCTCCAGCGCCACCAGCGTGTTCTCGAAAGTGGCCGCCGCCGGATTGTCGGCGATGGCCGCCACTTCCATCCGCTTGCGCTTAAGCCCCTCTTCAAACGCGGGCTGATAGTGCGCCTCAGTAATCAGATCGAAGCGCGGCGCCTGGTACGGCAGCAGGCTGGCGGAGAGGAACGGATTCTGGCTGGACATGCGGGACTCCTGTGGGTTGATGGGCCCGGGCATCAGGCGCAGCGGGCATTGACGGATAGTAGGGTATATGGCTGGCGGGGTTCAAGGGGCGGGCCAGAAGGGCGGGGTCGGATTTGTTTAAACAGGCGCGAACTGATTAAATAGCAGGCACAGAATGAGGTCTGAGCCGCCCTCTTGCCGGGCGGCGCTGCGCTTGCGCCGGCCTACATGTGCCGGCAATTATTTTTCATCGCTCACAGGCACTCTGAGGGTTTTTAACTCCGGCTAAAAATCGCCTCAGATTCAGACCTCTGGCCGGGGCCGCCCGCAGGGATGCGGGCGGAGGGCGCGGCGGCCTACGAAATATCGACTCACTTCCCGCCCTGATACACCGCAATAATCTCACCGGCAACCGCCACCGCGATCTCCGCCGGCAGCTTGCCTTTAACATCCGGCAGGCCGACGGGGCAGCGCATGGTGGCAAGCTTCGCCGCCGGGATGCCCTTGCCCTCCAGCAGATAATCGAAGCGCTGGCGCTTGGTCTGCGAACCGATAACCCCCAGATAGCGCACGCCCTCGCGCCGGAGCAACGCGTCGGCGAGGGCCAGGTCCAGCGGATGGCTGTGGGTCATCACCACAAACAGGCTGCCGTCCGGCGCCCGGCGGGCGATGTCGCAGGGATCGTCGGCGTGCAGGCAGCGCACGCCGGGGGGCGCATCGCGAAGGTAATCCTCCCGCTCGTCAACCCAGAATACCCGGCAGGGCAAAGTGGCGAGCAGGGTCACCAGCGCCCGCCCGACGTGGCCGGCGCCGAAGACGTAGACCGCCGGCAGCGGCCGCCCCCAGGGCTCGAACAGCACCCGGGTCATGCCGCCGCAGCACTGCCCGGCGCGGGCGCCGAGGGCGAACTTCTCCTCGCGGGGCTGCTGCGCCCCGCTCGCCAGCATCTCGCGGGCGATGGCCGTACACTGAAACTCCAGATTGCCGCCGCCGATGGTCAGCCAGACTTCATTTTCGGCAACGACCATTTTAGTGCCCGCCCCGCGCGGCACCGAGCCGCGATCCTCCATCAGCGTGAGGATCACCGCCGGAACCTGCCGCTCGCGCAGGCGCAGCAGCACGTCGAGCCACTCATCGTCCTTCATGCTCACCCTCCTGCACCGCCATCACGCCGCCGAGCACCCGTTCCGGCGTCGCCGGGGCGTCGAGGTGCGGATGGCGCCGGTAGCTGCCGGCGGCGGCCACCGCGTCCTGCAGGGCGCACCATACCGAAATACCCAGCATAAACGGTGGTTCGCCGACCGCCTTCGAGCGGTAGACGGTGTGCGCCTCGTTGGGCGTGCTCTCCAGCAGCGCGACGTTGAACACCTCCGGCATATCGCCAACGGCCGGGATTTTGTAGCTCATCGGCCCGTCGCTGAGCAGCCGCCCTTTATCATCCCACACCAGCTCCTCGCTGGTGAGCCAGCCCGCGCCCTGCAGAAACCCGCCCTCGATCTGACCGATATCCAGCGCCGGGTTCAGCGAACTGCCGACGTCGTGGAGGATGTCGGTGCGCAGCAGCCGGTACTCGCCGGTGAGGGTGTCTATTACCACCTCCGAGCAGGCCGCGCCCCAGGCGAAGTAATAGAACGGCTCTCCTTTGCCTTTTGTCCGGTCGTAGTGGATGCCCGGTACCTTATAGAAGCCGGTGGCCGAGAGCGGCACCTGGTTGAGCCACGCCATGTTCGCCACCTGGGCAAAGCTGAAGTAGCGCTCTCCGGCGCGCACCACGCCGTTGTGAAAGGCAACGTCTGATTCCTCGCAGGCGCACTGCTGGCAGAGCATGGCGGTCAGCCGCGCCTTCAGGGTGCGGGCCGCCGCCTCCGCCGCCTTGCCGTTGAGATCCGCTCCGGAGGAGGCCGCCGTCGGCGAGGTGTTGGGCACCTTACCGGTGGTGGTCGCGGTCACCTGAATATCGGCGAGCGGAATTTGCAGCACGTCGGCGACGATCTGCGCCACTTTGGTGTTCAGCCCCTGGCCCATTTCGGTGCCGCCGTGGTTGAGCTGCACCGTGCCGTCGCTGTAGACGAGGATCAGCGCCCCGGCCTGGTTGAGAAAGGTGGCGGTAAAGGAGATGCCGAACTTGACCGGCGTCAGCGCCAGGCCGCGCTTGAGCACCGGGCTGGCGGCGTTGAAGCGGGCGATCTCCGCCCGGCGCTCGGCATAGCAGGCGCTGTCCGCCAGCCGGTCGGTTATCGCCCGCGCCAGATTCTGCCTCACCGGCTGTTCATAGTGGGTCACGTCGCGTCCGGCGCCGCCGTAGAAATTCAGCCTGCGCACCGCCAGCGGATCGCGCCCGAGATAGCGGGCAATGGCGTCCATGATCTGCTCAATGGCCATCATTCCCTGCGGACCGCCGAAGCCGCGAAAGGCGGTGTTGGAGGCGATGTTGGTCCGGCAGCGGTAGCCGGTAACGCGCGCATCGCCGAGGTAGTAGGCGTTATCGGCGTGGAACATCGCCCGGTCGCAGATCGAGCCGGAGAGATCCAGCGAGTAGCCGCAGTTGGCCGCCAGATCGATAATCACGCCCTGCAGCAGCCCCTCGTCGCTGAAGCCGACGTCGTAGCGGACGAAGAACGGATGGCGCTTGCCGGTGATGCGCATATCGTCGCGCCGGGAGAGCCGCAGCTTCGCCGGCCTGCCGGTAAGCCGCGCCGCCAGCGCCGCGTGACAGGCGATGCCCGCTGCCTGGGTCTCTTTGCCGCCGAAGCCGCCGCCCATGCGGCGAACGTCAACGGTGACTTTGCTCATGGTGACGCCGAGCACCGAGGCCACCAGCTTCTGCACCTCGGTGGGGTGCTGGGTGGAGGACCAGATCTGCATCGCGCCGTCCTCGCCGGGGATCGCCTGCGCCACCTGCCCCTCCAGATAGAAGTGCTCCTGGCCGCCGATGTGGAACTGGCCCTGCAAGCGGTGCGCCGCGCGCGCCAGCGCGCCGTCGGCGTCGCCGCGCTGCTGAACGTGGGGCTGCTCGACGTAGCTTTCGCGCGCCAGCGCGGTTTCCACATCCAGCACCGCCTCCAGCGGCGTAATGGCGATCTTCACCGCCTGCGCGCCCCGGCGCGCGGCCTCCGGCGTGTTGGCGGCGACCATCAGCACCACCTGGCCGTGATACTCCACCTTCTCTCTGGCAAACAGCGGATCGCCCGGCGCCAGCGGGCCGATATCCAGTTCGCCGGGCACGTCGCGCCAGCTGAAGATACGCACCACGCCGGACTCCGCCAGCGCCGCCGTCAGGTCCACGGCGTCAATCGTGCCGTGAGCGCAGTCGCTGAGCACCGGGCAGAGGTGCAGCGTGCCGGCGAGCTCGGCGCGATCGTCGATATACTCGGCGGCGCCGCTGACGTGGCGGTCGGCGCTCTCGTGGCGGCGCGGACGCCCCGCCCGGCCCTGCAGCTGCTGCAGGAACTGCGTCTTCAGCGCCTCTTCATCAGGGATTTCAATTTTAGCGGACATCGCTCACCTCCACGGCGCAGGTTGCCGTCTGGTCCAGGTAATAGCGGGCAAGCAGGTTTTTCGCCACCTGCAGGCGGTAGCCGCTGCTGGCGCGCACGTCGCTCATCGGCGTGAAGTCTTCCGCCAGCGCGGCGGCGGCCGTCGCCAGGGTCGCCCGGGTAAAGGGTTTGCCGCTGAGCAGCGCCTCGCAGCGGTACGCCCGCGCCGGGATCGCCGCCATACCGCCGAAGGCCACGCGGGCCCGGCGAATCATCTCCCCGTCGCGCTCGATGCATATCGCGCCAAAGACGGCGGAGATATCATCCTCCCGCCGCTTGGACACTTTCCACAACCGCAGGCTATGTGACATTGTCACGTCATCGATCAGGATATGGCTGATAAATTCGCTCTCCTGCAGCAGCGTCTGCCGGTAGCCGGTAAAAAAGTCGGCCATCGCCACCTCCCGCACCGCGCTGCCGCGCCGCAGCCGCAGGCGGGCGTCCAGCGCCAGCAGCGCCGGCGGGCAGTCGCCGATGGGCGAAGCGTTGGCGATATTGCCGCCGAGGGTGCCCTGGTTACGCACCTGCTGCGAGGCAAAGCGACCCAGCATCTCGCTGAACGCCGGAACGCTCTCCCGCAGCCCCTGCTGCAGATCGCTCAGGGTGGTCATGGCGCCGATCTCCAGGCCCGCGCCCCGGCGGCGGATGCCGCGCAGTTCCGGTACGCCCTGCAGGGCGATCAGCTGCTGATGGGGCCTGTAGGCCTGGGTGACCAGCAGATTAAGATCGGTGCCGCCGGCCAGCAGCCGCGCCTGCGGATAGCGCAGCAGCGCATCCGCCAGGGCATCGGCGCTGGCGGGCATCAGCCCCCTCTCCTGCGCCTGCGGCTGCGCGGCCATCTGCGCCAGGCGGTCGGCGGTGGCGGTGGCGGCGGCGCTGAAGGCGTCCGGCTTCGGGGAGGCCAGCAGGCGCGCGGCGGCGTCAACGATGGGCCGGTAGCCGGTGCAGCGGCAGAGGTTGCCGCCGAGGTGGTGGTGAATCGCCTCCGCCGTGGCCGGTTCGCCGCTGTGGCACAGGGCGAAGGTGGACATCACTATTCCCGGCGTGCAGAAACCGCACTGCGAGGCGTGGCCGCAGGCCATCTCCTTCTGCACCGGATGCAGCCCGCCGCCGTCGGCCAGATCTTCGACCGTCAGCAGCTGTTTGCCCTCCAGCTGGGCCACCAGCAGCAGGCAGCCGTTGGCGCTGCGGTAGCGCATTTTGCCCTCTTCAACGCTGCCGATCACCACGGTGCAGGCTCCGCAGTCGCCGGAGGCGCAGCCTTCCTTAGTGCCGCAGCGCCGCCGGTCGTTGCGCAGCCAGTTGAGGACGGTGAGGTTCGGATCGACATTCTCCAGCACTACCGGCTGCTGGTTTAACAGAAACTGCGTCATGCTGCTGCCTCCACCGCATCGCGCGCCCAGACCCTGCGCCCGCCGACCCAGGTTTCGGCGATATTGCGATCGTCCCCGAGGGTCATCAGCACGAACAGCTGTTCATAGATATCGCGGCAGCGGCCGTGGCGCAGCGCCTGCAGCGGGGTGACCGCCGGATCGAGCACCGCGAAATCCGCCTCTTTGCCGGGGGTAAAGCTGCCTATTTTACCGTCGAGGCACAGCGCCCGCGCGCCGCCGAGGGTGGCGTGGTAGAACGCCTCGCTGGCGCACAGCTTATAGCTCTGCAGCTGGCCAATTTTGTAGGCCTCGCCGAGGGTGCGCAGCATATTGAAGGTGGTTCCGGCGCCGACGTCGGTGCCGATGCCCATTTTGACCCGCTTGTCCCAGCAGGTTTTTAAGCGGAACAGGCCGCTGCCGAGGAACAGGTTGGAAGTCGGACAGAAGGCCACCGCCGAGTTGCTCTGGTGCAGGCAGTCCCACTCGCCCTCTTCCAGGTGAATCGCGTGGGCGAAGACGCTGCGCTCGCCGGTCAGGCCGTAGTGGTGATAGACGTCGAGATAGGTCTCATGCTCCGGCCACAGGCTTTTCACCCAGGCGATCTCCTGCGGGTTTTCGCTGAGGTGGGTGTGCAGCCAGGTATCCGGAAACTCGCGGCGCAGGCGCTGCACCGCCTCCAGCAGCTCGGGCGACGAGGTGGGCGCAAAGCGCGGGGTGATGGCGTAGCCCAGCCGCCCGCGGTTGTGCCAGCGTTCAATCAGCGCCCGGGTTTCGGCTTCGCTGCGTTCGGCGCTTTTGGTCAGATACTCCGGCGCATTGCGGTCCATCATCACTTTCCCGGCAATCAGCCGCATGTTAAGCCCCTCGGCCGCCGTGAACAGGGCGTCTACCGACTCCGGGTGCACGGTGCCGAATACCAGTGCGGTGGTGGTGCCGTTGCTCAGCAGCTGGCTGAGAAAGAAGGCCGACATCTGCGCGGCGTGATCGGCGCTGGCGTACTGGCTCTCCACCGGGAAGGTATAGGTGGTCAGCCACTCCAGCAGCTGCTCGCCGTAGGCGCCGATCATCTCGGTCTGAGGATAGTGCAGATGGGTATCGACAAAACCCGGCACAATCAGCCTGCCGCGCAGATCCTGCCAGTCCGCCGGATCGCGCAGATGCCGCCGTCCCTCCTCCCACGGCAGCAGGCCCAGAGTTTTGCCTTCGCCGATAAACAGCAGCCCGTCTTCAAGATAGCGGGCGTGGCGGGCGATATCGTCCGGGGTGTCGGCGATCGCGGTAATATCAAAAAAGCTGCCGCGCAGCGCGTGGCTATAGATCATGTTATCCATCGTCATTCCTCCGGCGCAGCCGCCGGTTTATTTGTGGCGCTTCTGATAAGGAATGAATTTGCAAGCGGCGTGCCAACAAAGAAATTCGATAATTATGTTTATTTTCATTGAGATAGGTATTTTTCATTCATTTGCGCAACAGGATAACAAATATTCTCAATGCAACCGTTTGCTTATTTAACGAAAACGGTTGCATTGCTTCTGTCCCGGTTTTCTGAGAGAGAATGGTGAAACCGGCGTGCACGATGATGTCGCAACCGCACTCTTTTTGGGCGTCCCGCCGCCGCCGGGTGAAAACGCCCTTACCGCCGCATTATTCTGCGTGGTATGGTATGACAACCGTCAACGCATTAAAGGAACAGCAAAAAATGATCGTACTGGTTACCGGCGCCACCGCAGGGTTTGGCGAATGCATCACCCGCCGCTTTATCGCCAACGGCCACAAGGTCATCGCCACTGGCCGCCGCCACGAACGCCTGCAGGAGCTGCAGGATGAGCTGGGCGACGGCGTGCACACCGTGCAGCTCGACGTGCGCAACCGCGCGGCTATCGAAGAGATGATTGCCGGCCTGCCCGCCGCCTGGCGCGAAATCGACATTCTGGTCAACAACGCCGGTCTCGCCCTGGGACTGGAGCCCGCGCACCGGGCGAGCGTCGAAGACTGGGAAGATATGATCGACACCAATAATAAGGGCCTGGTGTATATGACCCGCGCGGTGCTGCCGGGGATGGTCGAGCGCAACCGCGGCCACATTATCAATATCGGCTCTACCGCCGGCAGCTGGCCCTACGCCGGCGGCAACGTCTACGGCGCGACCAAGGCCTTCGTGCGCCAGTTCAGCCTCAACCTGCGCACCGATCTGCACGGCACCGCCGTGCGCGTCACCGATATCGAGCCGGGCCTGGTGGGCGGCACCGAATTCTCCAACGTCCGCTTTAAGGGCGACGATGCCAAAGCGGAGAAAACCTACGAGAACACCAACGCCCTGACCCCGGAAGACGTCACCGAAAGCGTCTGGTGGGTCGCCACCCTGCCCGCCCACGTCAATATCAACACCCTTGAGATGATGCCGGTGAGCCAGACGTACGGCGGTCTGAGCGTACACCGCAAAGGCTGACGCCGCGAAATCCTGCCCGACCTTCGGTCGGGTATGGGTTTTGGCATAAAAACCGCGTAAAATAACGCACTTACTCTGTCAGCAAAGAAAAGCCATGGCCGCCGAATCGCAACTCAATCCGACCCAGCCCGTTAACCAGCAGATCTACCGCATTCTGCGCCGGGACATCGTCCACTGCCTGATCCCGCCGGGCACGCCGCTCTCTGAGAAAGAGGTATCGGTGCGCTTTGAGGTTTCCCGCCAGCCGGTGCGCGAGGCGTTTATCAAGCTGGCGGAGAACGGCCTGATCCAGATCCGCCCCCAGCGCGGCAGCTACGTGAACAAAATTTCGCTCGCCGGCGTGCTCAACGGCTGCTTCGTGCGCCAGGCCATCGAATGCGCCGTGGTGCGCCGTGCCGCCGCCCGCATCACCGACGCCCAGTGCTATCAGCTGGAGCAGAACCTGCACCAGCAGCGCATCGCCATCGACCGCCAGCAGGTAAACGATTTCTTTGCCCTCGACGACGAATTTCACCAGCTGCTGTCGCAGGTAGCCGACTGTCCGCTGGCCTGGGACACCATCGAGAACATCAAGGCGACCATCGACCGGGTGCGCTATATGAGCCTCGACCACGTCTCCTCCCCGGAGATGCTGCTCAGCCAGCACCAGGCCATCTTCAGCGCCCTGCAGCGCCGCGATGCCGATGCGGTAGACAGCGCCATGCGCGCCCACCTCGAACTTATCGAAGAGTCGGTGCAGCTGATCCGTAAGGAAAATAGCGACTGGTTTAGCGAAGAGTGACATCCTTGCGTCTCCGGCAGGGCAAATAAATGTGACGTTGATCAAAAACAATGAAAAACAGGCTCAGCGGCGTATTTATAGTGGGGCCGCGGCGGACGGGCGTTTGCTGCGGCGCTCAGATTTAAGGAGACATAAACCATGATGACTTACGATCGTAACCGTAACGCAATTACCACCGGCAGCCGCGTAATGATTAACGGCACCGGAGAAACCGGGACCATTAAGGCGATCCACGCTGACGGCATGAACGCCATGCAGCTGCGCCGCAGTAAAACGGTGGAAATTACGGGCTGCAGCGGGAAGTATGAGCCGGTTGAGCTGATTCGTCTTGGGATGCATTAAGAGGGAGAGTTGAGGGCTCAGGGATGAGCTGGTTAGCGCAGAGTGAAGCTATAACAGGCGTCTATTTACCCAAAATGGCGTACAGCCCATAAGGATTCGCCCATAGTTCTTAAAAATATCCCGCCCCTTTTTTTGTCCCGACAGGTGTCTTAAACACTTGCACAATATAGTTCACTTCTTGCCTAAGTGCCTTAAAGAAAATCCCCCTTCCCGGCATGGGGTAGTCGCTGCCATGAGTCCGTTTCCAGCGTACGAAATCGAACAAATGATATAGCAGAGGGACACCTGCCGCCTCTGGCGTATTCAAAAAACAGACTGTAATATGAACTGCAAATAAACAGGGAGGTTTGCTATGCAGATTTGCAGGATGGAGTTGATTATGCTTCGTGCAAAATTAAATAATATACTGGTTGGCCTGGCGTGCTTCATAGCCTCCTTCTTCATTGTTTTATTCCCTCTGGGGGGCTTACTCGATAGCTTATCTCATGTCAGCAGTACCTTTCTGAATCGCACCGGTTTGGGGTTTGCGGACGGTGAAGCCGACCCGTCATTTTTATGGGTTCTCGGCGGAATGATGCTCATCGTAACTGCCCTGCTGATGTTCATCGTTCGGAGAATATGCAGTAAGAAATCAGCATGAGAAGGGATTTCTTGCGGGCGTATCCATCTCCTCCATCCTTAGCCATCTGAAAGATCGGGATGAACCATTTTGATTTCCTCAATACGTCTTATCGCCATATTAGCCTGACAGTTCAACACAATTAAGCTATACCCATCAACGCCTTCAGCCCCGGCGCTGGCAGACTTACAGTATTCCTGACGATACTTTTCCCAAAGCGACTGGCTGCGAATAAAAGACCTATTCATTTCTTGGCGTTGTTTTTTTCCCCATCCACCATTGACTGTAATCGTAATTCGATATTTCTTTTAATTTATTATGATACTGCTGATTTAATTCATTTTCTATTTTTTTGCTTACTGCGCTTAGACATTCACTGTCAATAGTTCCTTTTTTTAAGATGCATGACTCAACGTCTTTATTTTTAACAATACTGATTAATTTTAATTCGGCATGGATATCAATTGTCACGACCGGCAGTATTATAAAAAAAACAGCTTGCAGGAGAATTTTATTCATTAGCGCCGGCCTCTCATCCTTAACTCACCCCTCGCGTCATCCAGTTATATCATGGAAGTGGTTCAATGAGATCATTATCACTCATAAGATATGCAACTGAGGCAGACAGAAGAGAGAGAGTATTATTCAGTGCGAGAAGTGCCAGATAAAGACCCGTAATGCCGCCTCAGTCAATCGACTAAATGCCCGGCGGCGCTGCGCTTGCCGGGCCTACATGAAGGCTGCAATACGTTTAAAAACGGGTGTTTCACAGGCCGGTGCAAGCGAAGCGCCGCCCGGCAAAAGGGCAACGCCGCCCCTAATGAAGCGGCACGCCCTAAATCACAGCTTCGCCGCCGCCTCTGCCACGGCCGCCTTGGCCCCTTTTTCCAGCAGCGCGCGGTAAGCCTCAGTCACCCGCTCAACAAAGCGCGCATCCTGCGGCAGTTCCTTGCCAAAAATCGCCTCAATGCCCAGCAGCGCCTTCACGCGGGCGTCGCCCTGCTCGCTGCCCTGCACTGCCGCCTGGATGGTGCTCAGCAGCGGGTCGGCGATTTCAATTGCCTTGCCCTGCTCGTCGACGCCGTCAACGTAGCGCATCCAGCCGGCAACGCCGAGGGCCAGCAGCGGGAAGTCGCTGCCGTGGGCCAGGTGCCAGCGCACGGAATCAAGCATCCGCTGCGGCAGCTTCTGGCTGCCGTCCATGGCGATCTGCCAGGTGCGGTGGCGCAGGGCCGGATTGCAGTAGCGGTCGATCAGCAGGTCGGCGTAGCGGGCAAGGTCGACGCCCTTTACCTTCAGGGTCGGCGCCTGCTCGTTGAGCATCAGCGCGCGGGCGGCGCGGCGGTAGTTGTCGTCAGCCATGCAGTCGTTGATGTGCGGGTAGCCCGCCAGATAGCCGAGGTAGGCAAGGAAGGAGTGGCTGCCGTTGAGCATGCGCAGCTTCATCTCTTCGAACGGGATGACGTCGGCCACCAGCTCGGCGCCCGCTTTTTCCCACGCGGGGCGGCTGGCGACGAAGCTGTCTTCGATAACCCACTGGCGGAACGGTTCGCAGGCAACGCCCGCCGGGTCGCGCACGCCGGTGATGGATTCAATTTTGTCGAGCGTCTCGGCGGTAACCGCCGGGACGATGCGGTCAACCATGGTTGACGGGAAGGTGACGTTGTCGGCGATCCACGCCGCCAGTTCGGCGTCGAGCGCGGTGGCGTAAGCGGTGACGACGTTGCGCATCACGTGGCCGTTTTCCGGCATGTTGTCGCAGGACATCACGGTAAATGCCGGCAGCCCTGCGGCCTTACGGCGGGCCAGGGCTTCAACGATAACGCCAACGGCAGAGGTGGGCTGATGCGGGTTCTGCAGATCGGCAACGATCATCGGGTGCGCCATGTTCAGCCTGCCGGTGGCCGGTTCGTGGCAGTAGCCTTTTTCGGTGATGGTCAGGGAAACAATGGCCACCTGCGGCTCGCACATTTTCGCCAGCACGGCCTCCAGGCCGTCAACCTGGGCGTGCAGCGCGTCGGTGACGACGCCGACCACGCGGGCGGTCCACGCGTCGGCGGACATTTCAGCGACGGTATAGAGGTTGTCCTGCTGCTTAAGATCGGCGATCTGCTGTTCGCCGCCGATCAGGTTAACTTCGGTATAGCCCCAGTCGCTGCCGTGCTCAGCGGCCAGAATATCGGTGAATACCGCCTGGTGGGCGCGGTGGAATGCGCCAAACCCGAGGTGTACGATGCGGGACTGGAGTTTAGTGCGGTCGTAGTTCGGAAGAGTGGCCTTAGCCGTTAACAGCGTGTTTTGCATTTTATTGGACTCGCTAAAGGGGACATTCATTGCCATACAAGAATACTCGCCGGGCGGGCAGAGATATTGATGTATGTTAATTTTTGGCTGATTGGTATGACATGAATTGAAAGTTGTGTGACACCATTCCGGTGTCACACATTCAGGCGGGTTAGCTGAACTGCGCGGCGCGGCGGCTTTCGGCCGCCGTCTGCGGTTCCGCGGCGTCCTGCGGCAGGCTCAGATCGCGGTCGCACACTTCCGGCATGGCGATAGCGGAGACCAGGCCAATCAGCGAGTAGGCGATCATCATGGCGGCAATCGGCCACCAGCTGTCGGTCATGTTGCAGAAGATCCCCGCCAGCACCGGGCCGAAGCCGACGGCAATCAGACCGCCCATCTCTTTCGAGATGGCCATGCGTGTGAAGCGGTTGCGGGAGCCGAACATCTCCGCCATGGTGATGTTTTCCAGCGCAAACAGGCCCAGTACGCCGACGTTGTGGATGATGATGATCGACGCCATGATGGTGCCGACGCTGTAGCCGGTATCGACGATCAGCGACAGCATCGGCCAGGCCAGCAGCGCCGCCGAAATGCTGATAATGATGTACGGCAGGCGGCGGCCATATTTATCCGACAGCCAGCCGAGCAGCGGAATGGTCAGGAAGCCGAGAATGGAGCTTATCATCAGCGCATCGGTCGGGATCGCCTTGTCGAACAGCAGCGTCTGCACCAGGTAGCCGGCGAGGAAGGTCTGGATCAGCCCCGAGTTGCCCGCCTGGCCGAAGCGCAGGCCGGTGGCCAGCCAGAAGGATTTGCTGCGGAACATGGCGCCCAGGGAGCTCTCTTCTGCCACAGCGGCCGCTGCCGCGCCCTCTTCTTCATCGCTCACTTTCTCAAAGACCGGGCTCTCCTTGAGGTTCATACGCAGCCAGATGGCGAAGAGCATCACCACGACGCTGGCGAGGAACGGCACGCGCCAGCCCCAGGCGATCAGCGATTCGCGGTCGAGGGCGAAGAACATGATTGCCCAGATAGCGGTGGCGCTCAGGGTGCCGCAGTTGGTGCCCATCGCCACCAGTGACGAAATAATGCCGCGTTTACCTTTCGGGGCGTACTCGGCGAGCATGGTGCCCGCGCCGGAGATCTCCGCCCCGGCGCCCAGGCCCTGCACGATGCGCAGGGTGACCAGCAGCACCGGCGCAAAGATGCCGATCTGCGCGTAGGTCGGCAGAACGCCGATAAGCGTGGTGCAGATGCCCATCATGGTGATGGTGATAAACAGCACCCGCTTGCGGCCGATGCTGTCGCCCATCTTGCCGAAGAACCAGGCCCCGACGATGCGCGCGATATAGCCCGCGCCGTAGGTGCCCATCGCCAGGATCAGCGCCATCGCCGCCGACTGCTCCGGGAAGAAGATTTCGTGAAACACCAGCGCCGCGCCGAGGGAGTAGAGCTGAAAATCCATGAACTCAAGGGCAGTACCCAGCCAGCCGGACACCGCAGCACGCACCAAATCCTTGGTGCTGCGCTCGGGTTGTTGTTGCGTCATATCCATATCCTTTCTCTGTAGGTAAGAGGCGTATTGTTATTTTTCAAACGTCAGCAGCACCTTGCAGCACTGCTTCTGGTCTTTCTCAAACAGGGTTATGGCTTCTTCAACCTGCCGATAGTCGAAGGTATGGGTCACCAGCTTGTCGGGGTCGATAAGCCCCCTCTCCAGCCAGTCGATCACCACGGGGAACTTGCGGGCGTTGAGGCGCGAAGAGTAGAGGGTCAGCTCTTTGCCGGTAATGCCCTGCTGCACTACCTGCGACGGTTCGCTGGAGAAGCCCATCAGCAGAATGCGCCCCGCGGGCGAAGCAACGCTGACCGCCTCCTGCAGAATCGACGGGTGACAGGCGGCATCGACGATAAGCGTCGGGCGAATGCCCTTCTCGTCAAGCAGCGCCTGAACCGGCGTATCGGCATTGTTAAAGGCCAGATCGGCCCCGCAGCGCTCGGCCATCGCCAGCCGCTCATTGATGCGGTCCACCACAATGACCTGCTTCACGCCGTAAACGCCCTTCAGCGCCTGGACGGTCACCAGGCCCATCGGCCCCGCGCCGTAGATCAGCGCGATATCGTCGGCGGTGGGTTTCAGGTGCGCGGTAACGTTGGCGGCGATGGTGAAGGGTTCGACCATCACCGCGTGACGGTCTTCGATACTGTCGGGGATAGGCCAGGCGTTGGCTTCCGGCGCGGTGGCGTATTCGCTGAACCCGCCGTCGCGGTGGACGCCGAGCACCACAAGCGAGGTGCAGACATTGGGCCGGCCGATGGAGCACGGATAGCAGTGGCCGCAGCTGATCACCGGATCGACGCTGACCCGCTGGCCGATCCGCTCCGGGCTGACGCCCTCGCCCACGGCGTCAATGACGCCGAAAAACTCGTGGCCGATGACTCGCGGGTATCTGGCGAAAGGGTTGTGTCCGCGGTAGATGTGGCTGTCGGAACCGCAGATCCCCGCCAGCCTGACCTTCACCCGCACCTCACCCTTCGCGGGCGCCGGAAGCGGCCGCTCTTCAATGACCATCTGATTGGGCTGCTGTATAACAATGCTTTTCATGACGCCGTTATCCTTACATCACGTTATTGATGCGGGGACTTTAGCGTCACGCCATCTACCATACAAGTATATGAAGGCGGAAAGTCTTAACAGATCACAAAAATAGTTAACAGGGCGGGTAAAGTTTCACGGGGATGGATTCAGCCGGACGCAGCGCGCCCGGCCAGGGAGTTTACGCGATCCGCGACTTAACAATAAACAGGTAGCAGAGCGCGCCGGTAAAGGTTACCGCCGCCGCGATGGTCAGGGCGAGGTTAAAGGAGCCGGTGGTGTCCACTACCCAGCCGGTAACGATGGGCGCGAAGGAGGCAAACACGAAGCTGCCGAAGTTCTGGATCGCCGCCACCGACGCGACCTTGCCTTCGGAGACCATCACCTGTACCAGCCCCCAGGCGGAGGTGCCGGCAAAGTGGACGCAGAACAGCGCCATCGAAATAAAGGCCACCGCCTGCACCGGCGTGGTGGACTGCACCACCAGCAGGGTGCCCAGCGCGGAGAGCATCAGACCGGCGACAATGGCCGCTTTGCGGGTCTTCGCCAGGTCGTAGCCCCTGCGCACCAGGGCATCAACCAGCGCACCGTTGACCCACATGCCCACCGCCGCCGCCAGAAACGGGATGGCCGCAACCCAGCCGGTTTTGGCGAGGCTGAAGCCCTGCTGCGCCTGCAGATAGCCGGGAAGCCAGGCGATATAGAGCCAGCCGGTGTAGTTCACGCCGGAGAAACCGAGGATCATGCCCCAGGTGGTGCGCTGCTTAAACAGCGCCAGCCATTCGCCGAAGGCGAGCCGGGGGCGCGCCGTTTTCGGCGCCGAGAGATAGCGCTGCTCATCATCGCTTAAGGCAAACTGCGCCCGGTTCCGGTACCAGGCAAACCAGCACAGGCCCACCACGATACCCGCCAGGCCGATGACCACAAACATGGTGCGCCAGCCCCACGCCAGCTGCATCACCACCAGCGCCGGCGGCGCAATGGCCTGGCCGATGACCGTCGAGGAGTTAAAAACGCCCAGCGCCGTGCCGCGCGCTTTTTCGGCGTACCAGTCGTTGATCGACTTCACCCCGGCGGGCATAAACGGCGCCTCGCCGATCCCAAGGCCGATGCGCAGCCAGATAAAGTGGCTGAAGGAGTTCACCACCCCGGTCAGGGCCTGCATCGCCGACCAGAAGATCAGCCCGGCCCCGAGCACCACGCGCGGCCCGAAGCGGTCGAGCAGGATCCCGGCGGGCAGCTGAGAAAGGCCGTAAGAGAGGGAGAACGCCGACAGCAGGACGCCAAATTCCGTCGCCGAGAGCCCCAGTTCGCCGCGAATGGCCTCGCCGGCGACGCTTAACGAAGAGCGGTCGAGAAAGTTGACGATCCCGGCGATAAACAGCAGCGTCAGGGTGATCGTCTGCACCCTGCGGATGCGCGCCGATTTGTGCAGAGGCGCGTCCGCGATTGCATCAGTTGCCATAAAAGACTCCAGAGTCAGGATGTGATGAATGTGTCACTTCACTATAAAACTGGAGTACTACCATACAAGAGCGCGCTACGAGAATAGCATCAGCGATCACACTTTTATAACATTACGGCTCAGGCGCGCCCCCAGCCGGCGGCGATGATCAGCATCCCGCACAGCGCCACCGCAGCCCCGCCCCAGTCATAAACCGTCAGCCGTTCGCCGTCGACCACGCGCAGCCACAGCAGCGCGGTGCAGACATAGACGCCGCCGTAGGCGGCATAGACCCTGCCGCTGGCGGCGGGGTGCAGGGTAAGCAGCCAGACAAACAGCATCAGCGCCGCGGCGGCGGGAATCAGCAGCCAGGCGGACGCGCCGCGCTTGAGCCACAGCCAGGGCAAATAGCAGCCAATAATCTCGCACAGGGCGGTGGCAAACAATAACGCACTCATTTTCAGCATCGGATAACAATTAAGGTTAAGAACGGGCAAGTGTCTCAGGATAAATTAATCTTATCTGTGGGACTATCGTTGTTTACCACTGACTGGAGCGCAAACAATGAGCATCGACAGAATGGCGCAGGTCGTACTCAGGCGCCAGGGAATCGGCGTCAGGGAAAGAGTGGTTCGCTTTCGCGGCGCGACCCTGATTTTTCGCTATAACCACGAGGGCTACGACGTGCTGAACAACGGCGAATGGGTGCAGTTCGTTAAAACCCAGGATATCAATGAGGCCGTCCGTCTCTATAAGACGTCGTTTAGCGCCTGATTTACGCCGCGTTGAGGGCCGCCGGGCAATAATACCGGCGCCGGGTACTCCCGCTGAGAGAGTTGTAGTAGACTTCTCAGCCGGGTCTACCGTATTAACTACCCAAAAGGAAACAGCTATGAAAGTAACCCTGAGCAAACGCGTCTGCCTGACGGCAATGCTGGTGCTGGGTGCTGCCGTATACACTGCGGGCGCATCCGCCCAGTCCGACCGGCTGGTTATCGAGTCCGGCGACAGCGCGCAGAGCAGGCAAAATGCTGCAATGGATAAGGAGCAGTGGAACGACACGCGTTCGCTTCGTAATAAGGTGAATACTCGCGTCGAAAAAGAGTGGGACAAGGCCGATACCGCCTTTGATACCCGCGATAAATGCGACAAGAGCGCCAATATGAACGCCTATTGGGAACCGAACACCCTGCGCTGCCTCGACCGCCGCACCGGCAGGCCGCTGATCCCGTAAAACGCATCAGGGCGCCAACCGGCGCCCTGTTTTATAAAAAACAGGACATAACATGGCAGACGCTTATACCGTCAGGCTGCGCCCGCTTGAGCGCGAGGATCTGCGCTTCGTTCACCAGCTCGACAATAACGCCAGCGTAATGCGCTACTGGTTTGAGGAGCCCTACGAGGCCTTCGTCGAACTTTCCGATCTCTACGATAAGCACATTCACGATCAGAGCGAACGCCGCTTCGTTATCGAGTGCGACGGCGGCAGCGCCGGGCTGGTGGAGCTGGTCGAAATCAACCACGTCCACCGCCGGGCGGAGTTCCAGATTATCATCTCCCCGGAGTATCAGGGCAAAGGCCTGGCCACCCGGGCCGCGCTGCTGGCGATGGACTACGGCTTTACGGTACTCAACCTCTATAAACTCTATCTGATCGTCGATAAAGAGAACGTCAAGGCGATGCACATCTACCGCAAACTCGGCTTTCAGGTCGAGGGCGAGCTTATCCACGAGTTCTTTATCAACGGCGAGTACCGCAACACCATCCGCATGTGCCTGTTCCAGCACCAGTATCTGGAACAGCACAAGACCGGAGGCCACACGCTGCTGAAGCCAACGGCTCAGTAGTAGTCGATGTTGTTTTTAATGGTGTAGCGCTGGCTCAGCGCCGGCGTAACGCTGTCGTCCTCGACCTGCAGTTCGCAGCTGACCGGGTTATCGTGCCGGTCATAGTCGCAGGCCTGCGTCACCTTGCCGACCACCTTGCCGTTGAGGGAGGTGGTCCCTACGTAGTCCAGCTTTTTGCGGGCATCCTTTGACGGCGTCGAGTAAACCTCAAGCTTATCGCCCCCGGCCACCGACGTTTTGCCCAGCGGATAGCCTTCGGCGTCGTAACGGTAGTCTATCTGCAGCGCTTTGCCGCGCGCCGCGACGATAAAGCCGCCGTCGTTGGTTTCCCACTTCAGGCCGATGCTCTCAATCCCCGCCAGCTGGCACTTGCCCTGCAGCAGGATGCGCTTCTCCTGGCTGTTGGCGTCGATATAGTAGTTGGCGTCGAGCAGCAGCGTGGCGCCGGTGTTGTTCTCCACGTCGTGCAGATCGAGCAGGTCGAAGCAGCCCTCTTCCGAGAGGCGGGCGCTGACCCGCTTAGTCACTTCGCCCTTTTCGTTGATCAGCGTCTGGCTGAAGTCCTTCACCGGCCCGCGCAGCGGGTCGAAATCGAACTCGTTCGAGAAGCTGGCCATTTCAGGCGTATAGGCGACCGGTCGGCTATTATCGTCACAGGCGCTCAGCAGCAGCGCCACCGGCAGCAGGCAAAACAGGCTCTTCATCCTCATCCCTTCAATAAAGATTTTTCTCAATCATAGGGCAAACTCAGTGGGTTATTCTAATTCTGTTATGCTTTTTAATCCCAATGGATGCTAAGGAGACGCTTATGAACAAGATGCCGTGGCTGTTTGCCCTGCCGATCGCGATCGCCGTACCGGCCCTTGCCGCCCCGGAGTCCTGTGAGCGGGTGAAGGATCAGATTTCGCAGAAGATTGTCAATAACGGCCTGCCGGAGTCCGGGTTTACGCTGGATATCGTCCCCGGCGACCAGACCGACCGCGCGGGCGCCCAGGTGGTAGGCCACTGCGCTAACGACACCTATAAAATTCTCTACGTCCGCGGAAGCGACGATCAATAAGTCAGCCCTGAGCGCGGGATATCCTCTCCGGCTTGACCGGAGATAATATCCCGCTACTCCGATTGAAGTAACCTCCTCGCCCATCAGTAGTAGATAACAACAATGATGGAGTGAGCGATGTCCGAACATGAACACCCCGGCGGGATCAGCCGCCGCACCCTGATAAAATCCTCTGCCGCCGGCTCGCTGGCCCTCGCCGCTGCCGGTATTTCGCTGCCCTTTGCCGTGAAAAGCGCCGCCTCTGCCGTGCAGGACGCCGTCCAGCCTGCGGATAACGTGGTCTGGGGCGCCAGCTCCGTCAACTGCGGCAGCCGCTGCGCCCTGCGCCTGCACGTGCGCGATGATTCCGTGTACTGGGTTGAGACCGACAATACCGGCGAGGACCATTACGGCAATCACCAGGTGCGCGCCTGCCTGCGCGGCCGCTCTATTCGCCGCCGCATTAACCACCCGGAGCGCCTCAACTACCCGATGAAGCGCGTCGGCAAGCGCGGCGAAGGTAAATTCGAGCGCATCAGCTGGGACGAGGCGCTCGACATGCTGGCCGATCGGCTGAAAAAGACCGTCAGCCAATACGGTAATGAGGCGGTTTACATCAACTACACCTCCGGCATCGTCGGCGGCAACATTACCCGCTCGTCGCCGTCGGCTTCGCTGGTGCGCCGCCTGATGAACTGCTACGGCGGCTCGCTGAATCAGTACGGCACCTACAGCACGGCGCAAATCGCCTGCGCGATGCCCTACACCTACGGCAGCAACGACGGCAACAGCACCTCGGACATCGAAAACAGCAGGCTGGTGGTGATGTTCGGCAACAACCCGGCGGAAACCCGCATGAGCGGCGGCGGCATCACTTACTACCTGGAGCAGGCGCGCGAACGCTCTAACGCGCGGATGATCGTCATTGACCCGCGCTACACCGATACCGCCGCCGGCCGCGAAGATGAGTGGGTGCCGATCCGCCCCGGCACCGACGCCGCGCTGGTGGCGGGCATCGCCTGGGTACTGATTACCGAAAACCTCGTCGACCAGCCCTTCCTTGATAAATATTGCGTCGGCTACGACGAGAAGACCCTGCCGGCGGGCGCGCCGGCCAACGGCCACTACAAGGCCTGGATCCTCGGCCAGGGCGATGACGCCACGGCGAAAACGCCGCAGTGGGCGTCGCGCATTACCGGCATTCCAGCGGACAAAATTATCAAGCTGGCGCGCGAAATCGGTACCGCCAAACCGGCCTACATCTGCCAGGGCTGGGGGCCGCAGCGCCAGGCCAACGGCGAACTGACCGCCCGCGCCATCGCCATGCTGCCGATCCTGACCGGCAACGTCGGCGTCAGCGGCGGCAACAGCGGCGCGCGCGAGTCCACCTACACGATCACCATCGAACGTATGCCGGTACTGGATAATCCGGTAAAAACGGCCATCTCCTGCTTCACCTGGACCGACGCCATCGAGCGCGGGCCGGAAATGACCGCCCTGCGCGACGGCGTGCGCGGCAAAGAGAAGCTGGACGTGCCCATCAAGTTCATCTGGAACTACGCCGGGAACACCATCATCAATCAGCACTCGGACATCAACCGCACTCACGAGATTCTGCAGGACGACAGCAAGTGCGAAACCATCGTGGTGATCGAGAACTTTATGACCTCCTCGGCGAAGTACGCCGACCTGCTGCTGCCGGACCTGATGACCGTCGAGCAGGAGGACATCATCCCCAACGACTACGCGGGCAACATGGGCTATCTGATTTTTATCCAGCCCGCCACGACCGCGAAGTTCGAACGCCGCCCCATCTACTGGATCCTCAGCGAAGTGGCGAAGCGCCTCGGCGGCGACGTCCACCAGCGCTTTACCGAAGGGCGCAGCCAGGCCGCCGAGTGGCTGCAGTACCTGTACGCCAAAATGCGCGCCAGAGACCCAGAACTGCCAACCTACGAACAGCTTAAGGCGATGGGCATCTACAAGCGTAAAGATCCCAACGGCCACTTCGTCGCCTATAAGGCATTCCGCGACGATCCGCAGGCTAACCCGCTGAAAACGCCGTCGGGGAAAATCGAGATCTACTCGGCGCGCCTGGCGGAGATAGCGGGAAGCTGGCAGCTTGAGAGCAGCGACACCATCAGCCCGCTGCCGGTGTACGCCTCCACCTTTGAAGGCTGGGACGATGCGCTGCGCGAAAAATTCCCCCTGCAGCTGTTCGGCTTCCACTATAAGGCGCGGACCCACTCCAGCTACGGCAACGTTGACGTACTGCAGGCCGCCTGCCGCCAGGAGGTGTGGATCAACCCGCTGGACGCGCAGCGCCGGGGCATCGCCAACGGCGACACGGTGCGAGTGTTCAACGGCCGCGGCGAGCTGCGCATCGCGGCGAAAGTCACGCCGCGCATCATGCCGGGCGTGACCGCCATGGGCCAGGGCGCGTGGCACGATGCCGCCATGGACGGCGACCGCATTGACCGCGGCGCCTGCATTAACACCCTGACCACCCACCGCCCGTCGCCGCTGGCGAAAGGCAATCCTCAGCACACCAACCTGGTAGAAATCGAGAAAGTGTCATGACCGAGCAGCTTACCGACAGCGATATTATCCTCAGCGCCCGGGTGCTCGGCGCGCTGTTTGTCAATCCGCCGCAGAGCGCGGCGGCGGCCCCGCTGGCGGCGGCGTTTCAGGACGGCAGCTGGCAGGCGCAGTGGCCGCCTGCGCTGCCGTACCGCCCGCAGGTTGTCGCCGGGTTTCAGACCGCCGACGATGAGCCGCTGGCGGCGGCCTGGCAGCGCCTGTTCGTTGGCCCCTACGCGCTGCCCGCGCCGCCCTGGGGCTCGGTGTGGCTGGACCGGGAAAAGGTGCTGTTCGGCGATTCAACCCTCGCCCTGCGCCAGTGGCTGCGCGAGAGCGGTATCGCCTTCGACAGCGGGCAGAACGAGCCGGAGGATCATTTCGGCCTGCTGCTGCTGCTGAGCGCCTGGCTGCTGGAGAGCGGCCAGGCGGCGCGCTGGCAGGAGCTGCTGGCGTGGCATCTGCTGCCGTGGTGCGGCCACTTTTTGCGGCAGTTCACCGCCGGCGCCGGCCATCCCTTCTACCGCGCGCTCGGCCTGCTGGCGGAAGATACCCTCGCCGCCTGGAAGACCCGCCTGTTGATGCCGGTGGCGGAAAAGAAAATCTGGCCCTGAACGGGCCTTTAAAACAACTTAACTTAAATTTCAGTCACCTATAAACTCTTTATAGGTGACAATGTCACTTTTACTTCTGCAGTTTAAGAATATTCTTGTAAAAACCCCACCAGCCGTTATGACATAAGGCGTAACACCTTATTTACACCTCTTGACGTTGGTAACAAATTGTCCGCTGCGGTGGATCCCTCTCCCGACGCTTGCTATAGCTTTTAACACCCTGCCGGAATCAGGCATAACAACAGGCGGTTCTTTTTTTGCATGATCTTTTGCATGACCGCTATAACAAGCAATGACAGGGAGCACACTGCAATGCAACCATCGCACTACTCTTTATTGACCCGCGCGCTGCTGTTTATCGCCGCGATAGCCGCCGTCCTTGCCCTGCTCGCCTGGGGCATCGGTCTGGATACTCTCGCCGCCCGCAAAGTCGATCTCATCTATCTGGGCAAACAGCACCTGATGCTGGTGTTCAGCTCGATGTTCTTTGCCCTGCTGGTGGGCATCCCGAGCGGTATCCTGCTCAGCCGCCCGGCGGCGAAGGGCATCGCGGAATACGTGATGCAGATCTTTAACGTCGGCAACACTCTGCCGCCGCTGGCGGTCCTGGCGCTGGCCATGGTGATCGTCGGCATCGGCGATAAGCCGGCTATCGTGGCGCTGTTTCTCGCCTCGCTGCTGCCCATCGTGCGCAACACCTACGCCGGGCTGCGCTCGGTGCCGGACTCGCTGCTGGAGGCGGCGAACGGTATCGGCATGACCAAAACGCAGCGGCTGTGGCAGGTGGAGCTGCCGAACGCCTGGCCGGTAATGCTCTCGGGCATCCGCATCGCCACGGCGATCAACGTCGGCACCGCCCCGCTGGCGTTTCTTATCGGCGCCAGCAGCTACGGCGAACTTATCTTCCCGGGAATTTACCTCAACGACTTCCCGACCCTGATCCTCGGCGCGGTGGCCACCGCCCTGTTCGCCCTGATCCTCGATACGCTGCTGGCGGGCCTCGGCCGCTGGCTCAGCCCGCACACCGCAGATTAATTACCGTCAGGAGGATGGAATGAGACGACTTACCCGTCTGTTTGTCGCCGCCGCCGCTGCGGCCCTGCTTGCCGGACAGGCACAGGCCGCGCCGCTGATTCTGGCGACCAAAAGCTTTACCGAACAGCATATTTTATCGGCGATGACCGTACAGTACCTGCGCAAGAAGGGTTTTCAGGTAGAACCGAAAACCAATATTGCGACAGTGATTTCCCGCAACGCCATGATTAACAAACAGGTTGATATGACCTGGGAGTACACCGGCACGTCGCTGATTATCTTTAACCACATCAAAGAGCGCATGACGCCCGAGCAGACCTACGAGACGGTGAAAAAGCTGGATGCTAAGCACGATCTGGTCTGGCTTAAACCAGCGGATATGAACAACACCTACGCTTTCGCCATGCAGCGCAAGCGCGCCGAGGCGGAGCACATCAACACCATGTCGGAGATGGTGGCGAAAGTCGAACATATTCGCCAAACCGATCCGAAGCACAACTGGATGCTCGGTCTTGACCTGGAGTTTGCCGGGCGCAGCGACGGCCTCAAGCCGTTCCAGCAGGCCTACAATATGCCGCTGGACCGCCCGCAGATCCGCCAGATGGATCCGGGTCTGGTGTACAACGCTATCCGCGACGGCTTCGTTGACGCCGGGCTTATCTACACTACCGACGGCCGGGTGAAGGGCTTCGACCTGAAGGTACTGGAGGACGACAAGGGCTTCTTCCCGAGCTACGCGGTGACGCCGGTAGTGCGCAAAGATACGCTGGAGGCCAATCCCGGCCTGGAAGAGGCGCTGGACACCCTCTCCGGCTTGTTAAATAACGACGTTATCGCCGAGCTGAACAAGCGCGTCGATATCGATCATCAGACGCCCCAGCAGGTCGCCCGCGACTTTCTGCGCAGCAAGCATCTGCTATAAGGAGAGCCCGTGGATACGATTCACTATATGATTGATAACTGGAGTTATCTGGCCACCCTCACCTGGCAGCACCTGTGGCTGGTGCTGCTGGCCGTCGGCCTGGCGATTGTTATCGGCGTACCGCTCGGCGTAATTATCGTGCGCCACAAGTGGCTGGCAACGCCGGTGCTGGGCCTGACCACGCTGCTGCTGACGGTGCCGTCTATCGCCCTGTTTGGCCTGATGATCCCGCTGTTTTCGCTGATCGGTCAGGGTATCGGCGCCCTGCCCGCCATCACCGCCGTATTTCTCTACTCGCTGCTGCCCATCGTACGCAATACCTTTATCGCGCTCGATAGCCTGCCGCCCGGCCTGCGCGAGGCGGGACGCGGGATCGGTATGACCTTCTGGCAGCGCCTGCGCTGGGTGGAAATCCCGATGGCGCTGCCGGTGATTTTCGGCGGCGTGCGCACCGCCGTGGTGATGAACATCGGCGTGATGGCGATCGCCGCGGTGATCGGCGCCGGCGGCCTCGGCCTGCTGCTGCTCAACGGCATCGGCGGCAGCGATATTCGCCTGCTGATTGCCGGCGCGCTAATGATTTGTCTGCTGGCTATTGTGCTCGACGCGCTGCTGCACCGCCTGCAGATTATCCTGACACCTAAGGGGATCCGATAATGATAAAACTGGAAAATCTGACCAAACAATTTACGCAAAAAAACGGCCAGACTTTTAACGCCGTGGACAACGTCAGCCTGACCGTCCCCGAGGGCGAGATGTGCGTCCTGCTGGGGCCGTCGGGCTGCGGTAAGACCACCACGCTAAAGATGATTAACCGCCTGATCCCGGCGTCCGGTGGCAAAATTCTGATTAACGGCGAAGACACCAGCGGGATGGATACCGTGACGCTGCGCCGCAACATTGGCTACGTCATCCAGCAGATCGGCCTGTTTCCGAACATGACCATCGAAGAGAACATTACCGTCGTGCCGCGCATGCTCGGCTGGGACAAAGCGCGTTGCAAGAGCCGGGCCGAAGAGCTGATGGATATGGTGGCGCTGGATCCGAAGAAGTTTCTTCACCGCTACCCGAAAGAGATGTCCGGCGGCCAGCAGCAGCGCATCGGCGTGATCCGCGCCCTGGCGGCGGATCCGCCGGTGCTGCTGATGGATGAGCCGTTTGGCGCCGTGGACCCGATTAACCGCGAGGTGATCCAGAACCAGTTTCTCGACATGCAGCGCAAGCTGAAGAAAACGGTGATGCTGGTCAGCCACGATATTGATGAGGCGCTGAAGCTCGGGGACCGCATTGCGGTGTTCCGCCAGGGGCGCATCGTTCAGTGCGCCAGCCCCGACGAACTGCTGGCGAAACCGGCCAACGAATTCGTCGGCTCGTTTGTCGGCCAGGACCGCACCCTTAAGCGCCTGCTGCTGGTGACCGCCGGCGACGTGACCGATCGGCAGCCGACCATTACCGTCAGACGCGATACGCCCCTGCGGGAAGCGTTTGCCACCATGGACGATAACGATATCCGCGCGATCACCGTGGTGGACGGCGACGGCAAGCCGCTGGGCTACGTTAAGCGCCGGGAAGCCCGCGACGCCACCGGCAGCTGCGACGATCTGCTGCACCCGTTCCGCATCACCGGCAAGGCCGAAGATAACCTGCGCGTGGTGCTCTCCCGACTGTATGAGAGCAACACCAGCTGGATGCCGATTGTCGATGAAGAAGGCCGCTATAACGGCGAGATCTCGCAGGACTATATCGCCGACTATCTTAGCTCCGGCCGCACCCGCCGGGCGCTGAATATTCACGCGTCGGAGTAACGCCCTCCTTTGCGTCTGCCGCCGGCCTGGCGGCAGACGCGGGAACAATGACCCGCATCATTTCTCCGTCCGCGCATTATGTATAATATCTGCATTCTTTTGCAGAACAGCGGCTTCCATGCATCGTATTCACGCCTCTCCCGATCTACAGACCCTGTTTCGGCGACTGTTCATCGCCACCCTTATCGGCGTCCTCGCCGCGCTGGCGGTCGCGCTTTTCCGCCACGCCATGTACTCTCTGGAGTGGCTTCTGCTGGGCGACGACAGTCGTAGCCTGGTCAACGCCGCTGCATGCCTGCCCTGGTGGCGGCGGGCGCTCACGCCCGCGCTGGGCGGCCTTGCCGCCGGAGCCCTGCTCTGGGGCTGGCAGCGCTACACCCGCCAGCGCCCCCACGCGCCAACGGACTATATGGAGGCGCTGGAGACCGAAGAAGGCAGGTTCGATTATCCGGCAAGCCTGGTAAAATCCGCCGCCTCACTGCTGGTGGTCGCCAGCGGCAGCGCCATCGGCCGCGAAGGGGCGATGATTCTGCTGGCCTCCCTTGCCGCCGCCCTTTTTGCCCGGCGCTTTGCGCCGGCGTCAGAGTGCAAGCAGTGGATCGCCTGCGGAGCCGCCGCCGGGATGGCCAGCGCCTATCATGCCCCCCTCGCCGGCAGCCTGTTTATCGCCGAAATTCTCTTCGGTTTCCTGATGCTGGCCTCGCTGGGCCCGGTCGTGGTGGCTGCAGTGGTGTCGCTGCTGGTGACGCAGTTGCTCAGCGGCGACACCGCGCCGCTGTACAGCGTGCACTTAAGCGCCGCGCCAGACGCCCGCGATTACGCGCTGATGCTGTTAACCGGCCTGCTGGCGGGCCTGTGCGGCCCGGCGCTTATCTGGCTGATGGCGGGCTGTCACGCTCTCTTTTTACGGCTCAGGCTCTCGCCGCCGCTGCAGCTGGCGCTGGGAGGCGCGATCGTCGGCGGCCTGTCCATTATCACGCCGACGGTGTGGGGCAACGGCTACAGCGTTGTGCAGCACTCTCTGCTGGCACCGCCGCTGTTTAGCCTGATTGCGGGGGTATTTATCTGTAAACTTCTGGCAGTGCTGGCCAGCAGCGGTTCGGGCGCGCCGGGCGGCGTATTTACGCCGACGCTGTTTCTGGGGATGGCGACGGGTATGCTGTTTGCCCGCATCTGGGGCATCTGGCTGCCCGGCGGCGATGCGATGGTTCTGCTGATGGGGCTGACCGGAATGGCGACACTGCTCGCGGCAACGACGCATGCGCCAATCATGTCAACGCTTATGATCTGTGAGATGACCGGACAGTATGCGCTGCTGCCCGGACTGCTTATTGCCTGCGTCGTGGCGTCAGCGCTGTCGCAGACGCTGCGCAGCGACTCAATTTACCGGCAGCACATCGCGGAGCGCCGCTAGATTAATATAGCGGCTCAGCTCGCGCTGCTCGGCGCGCGGCAGATAGGGAAGCTCGCCCACCAGCGGGCACGGCAGCTTTTTACTGAGGACGTCGATAATTTCGGCGTAGTGGGCAAGGCCGGGATTAATGCGGTTCGCCACCCAGCCCACCAGCGGCAGGCCGTCGCTGGCAATGGCCTGCGAGGTCAGCAGGGCGTGGTTAATGCACCCTTCCTGAATGCCGACCACCAGCACGACCGGCAGGCGCTCCTGCACCACCCACTCCGACAGCGGGCGCATGTCGTTCATCAGGCTCCGCCAGCCGCCGGTGCCTTCAACCACCACGTGCTCTACCTGACCTTCCAGCGCGGCAAGGCCTGCCGACAGCAAGGTATAATCAACGGGGCTGCTGTGGGCCACGCTGCTCTCCTCTTCGCTGAGCGCGATAGGATTGACGGCGCTGTAGGGCAGCTCAATGCTGGCGACGCTTTGCAGCACCAGCGCGTCTTTATTACGCAGTCCTTCCGGCGTCTCTTTACTGCCTTTAGCCACCGGCTTGTAGCCCGCCACGCTTCTGCCTTCGGCGGACAGCGCCTGCAGCATCGCGCGCGACACCACCGTCTTACCTACCGAGGTATCCGTTCCCGTAATAAAAAAACGCTTAAGCATGACTGACTCCAAATTTGCCGCAAAGAACATTAACTAGTGTGATTATCCCGAGCGTCAGAATTTTACGCGATGAACTGAATAGCCAGCTTGAGGTAGCGCAATTTTTACGTTAGCAATGAAAATTTGTTAACCCTGTAACAGTCTGATCAGCAGCGATCCGTTATAGAGGGCATCCTTTACCAGCGCCGCGCCGGTCATCGTGCCGCGGTTAAGGAACTGGGTTTTCTCGACCACGATGTGCCGGCTGTAGGCGGGAAGCGACTGCTGGTTGATGCAGGCGCTGATGGCGGGAAAGAGAATATCGGCGGCCTGGGTAAACGGCGAGCCGATCAGGATTTTTTGCGGATTGAATAAATTCACCATGATCGCCAGGATGCGCCCGACGTGATCGCCGACGCTGCTGATGATATCCCGCGCCAGCAGATCGCCCTTCAGCGCCGCCTCGCACAGCCACTCAACCGTCAGCGGCTGCTGGTGCAGCATCGAACTCATCGACTGCTTCATGCGCAGCTGCGTCAGCGCCAGCACGCTCTCCACGCTGGCGATGGTTTCCAGGCAGCCGTGGTTGCCGCAGTAGCAGCGCTTGCCGTAGGGATCGACCTGAGTATGGCCGATTTCCACCAGACTGCTGCTGCCCGCGTGCAGCAGGCGCCCGTCGGTGATAACCCCGGCGCCGACGTTGTGGTCAATCACTACCTGAATCACGTCGCGCGCGCCGCGGGAGGCGCCAAACATCGCCTCGGTCATGGTCCAGGCACTGATATCGTGCTGCAGATAGACCGGTACGCCGGTGCGCGAGGCCAGCGTTTCGCCCAGCGGCACGTCGATGACGTCGTCATAGAACGGCATGCGGTGGATGGTGCCGCGCTCGGTATCAATAATGCCCGGCAGCGTGATGGCAATCGCGGTGAGGCGCTCCAGCCGATGCTGGTGGCGAATAAAGAACGCATCAATCATGCCGATGATGCGCTGCAGAAAAGGCGTCTCGTCCTCAAGCGCCAGCGGCAGCTGCTCTTCGACCACCAGCTTGCTGCTGAGGTCGCGCAGGGCGAGATTGATCTCTCCCCGGCTGATGCGCAGCGACAGGTAGTGCCAGGCATCGGTCTCCACCATCAGCCCCACCGCCGGTCGCCCCCGGCTGCCCGGCTCCTGGATCTCCGTTTCCTGAACCAGGTGCGCCTCGAGCATTTCGCGTACGATTTTGGTAATACTGGCGGGGGCCAGCTGGGCAAGTCGGGAAAGATCGATGCGAGAAATGGGCCCCAGCTGATCGATGAGCCGATAAACCGCGCCGGCATTGGTCTGTTTGATCTGATCGATATGTCCTGGCTGGCTCTCTGCTCCCACTGCGGGCTCCCTTTATTTTCGCGCTTCGAAATAAACTTCCCTATGGTGAAGCACTTCGTTATAAATCGTCAAACTTTTACTTAGGCTTGTGATTTACTGCACAATTTTTCCCGATTTTCATTCGAAAATATCGACGGTTGCCGCCAGCAGCAGCTGTTCGCGAAAGCGCAGCGCCGCCTGGCTCAGCTCGTGATGTTTCGACCACACCAGCCACATTTCTGACACCGCCTCTTTGTCGGCAATCGGCAGCCAGCGGACCTCGTTGAGCTGCACGCGCATAAAAGAGGCCGGCAGAATCGAAATGCCCAGCCCCGCCGAAACGAGGCCGAGAATGGTCATCGCCTCGCCCACCTCCTGGGCGATGACGGGCGTGCCGTGGGGCCGCAGCAGCCCCAGGATATCGTCATACAGTCCGGTCCCGCCGTGGGGATCGAAAAAAACCAGCGGTTCGGCCACCAGTTCGCCGAGGGTGACCGAGGCCCGCTCCGCCAGCGGATGATCGCGGTGCACGGTGGCCAGCAGCGGTTCATGGCGGATCACCCTGTGCATCAGCGTTTCGGGCAGCGCGGTTTTGCGCATCAGGCCCAAATCAAGGCGCCCCTCGCTCAGCGGGGCTATCTGTTCGCGGGTGCTGCTCTCCAGGGTGTGGATATGCACATCGGGATACTGGCGGCGAAAACGTGACAGGGTCACAGAAACTGCGCGAATAAAGGGCGCCGAGGAGGTAAAACCGAGCCGCAGTTCGCCGGTTTCCCCCTGGTGCAGCCGCGCCGCCCGCGCCGCCGCCTCTTCGACGCGGGCAAGGATCTGCCGGCTGTCGATAAGGAACTGCTCTCCGGCCGGGGTCAGACTGACGCTGCGGTTGGTGCGGGCGAAGAGGCGCGCCCCGACCTGCTGTTCGAGGATCTGGATCTGCTGGCTCAGCGGCGGCTGCGAGATGCTGAGCCGGGCGGCGGCGCGGCCGAAATGCAGCTCCTCGGCAACCGCAATAAAGTAGCGCAGATGGCGAAGTTCGATATTCATATTTTTAAAGTATCATTTAAGATTAGTAATATATTAGACAGAATAATGGCCTTCACATAGGCTAATTATGTGACCCATGTTTTATTTTTCAGCCAAGGACCCTACCGTGAGTCGTACTACCACCGTTGACAACGTGCCGACAGCAGACGTCAGCGATACAGAGACATCCCCCGTCGGACGCTCCGGCGTTCAGCCTTTTATCAAACGCGGTACTCCTCAGTTTATACGCGTCACCCTGGCGCTCTTTACGGCGGGGCTGGCGACCTTCGCCCTGCTCTACTGCGTTCAGCCGATACTGCCGGTCCTCTCCCACGAGTTCGGGGTTTCGCCCGCCAGCGCCAGTATCTCGCTCTCTATCGCTACCGGCATGCTGGCGGTGGGCCTGCTGTTCACCGGTCCACTGTCGGATGCGATTGGCCGCAAGCAGGTGATGGTCACGGCGCTGCTGCTGGCCTCCTGCTGCACGCTGCTGTCGACCATGATGACCAGCTGGCACGGCATCCTGATTATGCGCGCGCTAACGGGCCTGTCGCTGAGCGGCGTGGCGGCGGTGGGCATGACCTACCTGAGCGAGGAGATCCACCCGAGCTTTGTCGCTTTTTCAATGGGCCTCTACATCAGCGGCAACTCGATCGGCGGCATGAGCGGACGCCTGCTCTCCGGGGTGTTCACCGACTTCTTCGGCTGGCGCGCGGCGGTGGCGGTCATCGGCTTTTTCGCCCTCGCCGCCGCGCTGATGTTCTGGCGCATTTTGCCGGAATCGAAGCACTTCCGCGCCGCCTCCCTGCGGCCAAAATCGCTGTTTATCAACTTCCGCATCCACTGGCGCGATCGTGGTCTGCCGCTGCTGTTCGCCGAAGGCTTTCTGCTGATGGGCGCCTTCGTGACGCTGTTTAACTACATTGGCTACCGGCTGATGCTCTCGCCGTGGCATCTGAGCCAGGCGGTGGTAGGCCTGCTCTCCGTCGCCTACCTCACCGGCACCTGGAGTTCACCGAAGGCGGGTATCCTCAGCCAGCGCTACGGCCGCGGCCCGGTGATGCTGATGTTTACCGGCGTCATGCTGCTCGGTCTGCTGATGACGCTGTTCTCTTCGCTGTGGCTGATTTTTGCCGGCATGCTGCTGTTCTCAGCGGGCTTCTTTGCGGCCCACTCGGTCGCCAGCAGCTGGATAGGCCCCCGCGCCCGCCGCGCCCGCGGCCAGGCGTCGTCGCTCTATCTGTTCAGCTACTACCTCGGCTCAAGTATTGCCGGGACGCTGGGCGGCGTCTTCTGGCACCAGTGGGGCTGGAACGGCGTCGGCGGCTTTATCGCCGCCCTGCTGCTGCTGGCGCTCCTCACCGGACGCGCGCTGCACTTCCGCCTGCGCTAAGTCTCCTCCTGCGGCCCGTCGCTGAGACGGGCCAATCGCCTTCCTCGCCGTCTCGTGGTACAACAACCGTCAGCCACTTTCCTCATTTAACCGGGATAATGTTCTATGGAAAAACACGCCTACCCGCAGCTGGTCCGCACCTTTCAACGTCTGTCGCGCTTTTCGCACCTCTCGGCCATCGCCGGCTGGGACATGGCCACCATGATGCCGCCGGGCGGCAGCCGCGCCCGCGGCGAAGCGCTGGCGGAGCTTGGGGTGCTGCAACATCAGCTGCTGACCGATAAAAAGGTCGGCGCGTGGATCGAGGCCGCGCAGCAGGAAGACCTCAGCGAAGACGAGCGCGCCAACCTGCGCGAGATGCGGCGCGCCTACGATCAGGCCGCCCTGCTGCCGGAAAGCCTGGTGGAAGCCAAATCGCTGGCCGGCAACCGCTGCGAACACGCCTGGCGCAGCCAGCGTAAAAATAACGACTGGCAGGGCTTTGCGCCGAATCTGAAGGAGGTGGTCAGACTCAGCCGGGAAGAAGCGGCGATCCGCGCCGAAGCCAAAGGCTGTTCGCGCTACGACGCGCTGCTGGATATCTACGAGCCGGGGATGACCGGCGCCCGCCTCGACGTGCTATTCGCCGATCTGAAACGCTGGCTGCCCTCCCTGCTGCAGGAGGTGGTCGATAAGCAGGCCTCGCGCCCCTGTCTCGACCCGCAGGGTCCGTTCCCGACCGAGAAGCAGCGCGATCTCGGCCTGCACGCCATGGGCCTGCTCGGCTTTGACTTCGATCGCGGCCGCCTCGACATCAGCGCCCATCCCTTCTGCGGCGGCGTGCCGGAAGATGTGCGCATCACCACCCGCTATAACGAGAACGACGTGCTGAGCGCCCTGTTCGGCGTGATCCACGAAACCGGCCACGCCCGCTACGAGCAGAACCTGCCCCCGCAGTGGGCCGGACAGCCGGTTGGCCACGCCCGCTCGATGGGCGTCCACGAATCCCAGAGCCTGTTCTTTGAGATGCAGCTCGGCCGCAGCCCGGCGTTTCTGCAGCACCTGCTGCCCGCCATCCGCCAGCGCTTCGGCGACCAGCCGGCGTTTACCCTTGATAACTTCGTTGCCTGGAGCCAGCGCGTCAAGCCGGGCTATATTCGCGTCGATGCCGATGAAGTGAGCTATCCGGCGCACGTCATCCTGCGCTATGAGATTGAGCGGGCGCTGATCGACGGCGATATTGAGGTGGAGGATATCCCCGGCCTGTGGGATGAGAAGATGCAGCAGTATCTCGGCCTCTCGACCGCCGGAAATTATCAGAACGGCTGTATGCAGGATATCCACTGGACCGACGGCGGCTTCGGCTACTTCCCGTCGTACACGCTGGGCGCCATGTACGCCGCCCAGCTGTTCAGCGCCGCCCGCCGGGCGCTGCCCGATCTCGACGCCCATCTGAACGCCGGGAACTTCAGCCCGCTGTTCAACTGGCTGAAGCAGAATATCTGGCAGCACGGCAGCCGCTTCACCACCGCCGAACTGCTGACCCTGGCCACCGGCGAGGAGCTCAACAGCGATTATTTCCGTCAGCATTTGACGGCGCGTTATTTATAACTTGCTTGCGTCAGCGGATCTGGCCCATATCGGCCAGATCCGCGCGCACTGTTCATGCGGTAAAGGGACGTATGTGGTGAGTCAAAAAAAACTTTTCCGTTGTTGAATTAAAAAAACCGCAGCATATTTCCCGTTTTCTACAGCGGGCACATTGCGGATGCCAGACATTTTTAAAATCACTGATGCTTTGCGCACAATAGCGTCGCGTATCGCTATTAACGACACAAAGCGGCAGATTAAACACCCGGACATCTACACCATAAAGCGCGAATAGATTGATGGCCTGCGAGAGTTCATCTCTATAGTCCCATGGGTCGATGAAAACACGATCTCTATTGAGCCTGGCGAAGCCCATGTTTTCCATCCCCATCAGCGCAACATGCTTAACAAAAAAAAGATTATGGGCAATAAACTCAGCCAATGCAGTTAAATGCTGAACGGTATCTTTCTGTAACACGATGCGGAGTTCGACATCAATCCCATATCTGAAGCAGTTGAGCAGACCTGCCATCGTTTGCTCGAAAGCCCCCTGACGCTGCACTACGTAATCATGGATATCAGCCACGTGCCCGAATAACGGAATTCCAGCGAGCAATTGGTCGCCGCCGGCGCAGGCTAAACGCTGCGTATAGGTCGTATCGCACAGCGCTCGTCCGTTAGTAAGGAGGTGGATTAGTGTCCGGGGGGCACGGTTTTTGATCTTCTCTACAATGCGAATCAGCCCGTCACCAAGCATCGTCGGTTCGCCGCCCGTAAGGCAAAGTGAGTCGGGAAAATGCAGATCGTCAATCAAATCCAGCGTCTGTACAATCCGCTGTTCATTCACCGCATGCCGGGCAGCAGACTCTGGCTTTGGCGGCTGCGGACACATCACGCACAGATTGTTGCAGTCCTCCGTGACCAGCAAAGCATTATTGCACGAAAGTGCGCGAAAGAGACGATGTATGCGTCCGCGCGGGCTGATGGTAATAACGTCACCTTCGCTGAAGATCGCATCCCTTTCGACCACGATCAGCGGTATGCGATTCTGTGCTTTGAGGACGTCGAGTCTGGGATCATCGGCGGTGCAAATTATGGCTGCAGCCTGATATGCCTCTGGCAGCACATCATCCTGCTTGCCGCAAAGCGAGAGAATTCCGCCACTGGAAAGGGACCCGATGGATGTTGCGACTCTCCCAAATAGCGGTACGTCGAAATGAAGGACCTCGCGCGCATGGACCGATAGAAAAAGTGTGTCCTGAGCCGGAATCATTGTAGCCCCCATTGCATCAATAATTGCCTGGTCTGACTATCGCCTTCGGTAAGTTTTTTAATCACCAGACTTATTATCCCGCGATTCTTAATACAAAAATCATCCTCACCGGGACGACCATACACCGACCCTGTCACCTGATAACGACGTACCGGATCGGCACCGCAATAGGGCGCAAATGCACAGTCAGCGCAAACGGGCAGCGCATCATTGACGCCTGCTGCCGCAAGCTCCTGCATTACCGGACCAAAAAATAGGGCCTCAGGGTTGTGGGTAAAAATATTTCCCATCCTGAAGTGATGGTCACCCATTTCTGCCATCATTCTGCTTTCATCGCTGGGGTAAATATTGCCATCGTAGTTGTATAAAGTTACACCAAATCCGGAACCGCAAGGAGACTGGAGGTCGACAAATCCGGTAGACCAGGGCGTCATCAACTTTTTCATTATTAAGGCTGCGTACGATTCACGAAACACGGTGCCCTGATGATTGAGGGTAAGAATGTAATCGAGGCATTTTTCATAAAACTCGAGAAACTGCGCAGTGGTATAGCCAATTTTATGAAAATACTTATGTGCAAAGCCGTAGGGATTGAGCTCGCGAATGAAAATGCTGCGAAAGCCAAGCCTGACATACTCATCAATGATTTCCCGATGCATTGTCAAGCTTTGTCGGGTGGTCGTCATCAGCGCACTTACCTGCGCAAAGGCATTACGCTGGCGAATTTTATCAAGCGACTGCGTAAGCGCTTTCCATGCCCCGGTTTTGCCAAATTTACGATTTGCATCATGGAGAGATTCAGGTCCATCCAGAGAGGTACTCAGCGAAAACGCATGCGCAATGAGAAAATCAAGATCGTCATCGTTGAGATCGCAAAGATTGGTACAGACGACAAATTGAATATCTTTATCGTTCTTTCTCTGATTGACTAACGCTACCGCCTGGCGAATGAGAGGCATATTGAGCGTCGATTCTCCTCCCTGAAATTCAAGCGTAAGCTTATCTGACGGCATAGAGAGAAACAGTTCGATGCTTTTCTCCAGGATTTCAGGGCTCATATCGTAACGTACCGCTTCAGACTGGCAACTTTTGCGCGATGCCTGACAGTAGATACAGGAGTTATTACAGCGGATAGTCAGCACAAAAATGTGCAACTGCGAGAAGTTTTCAAGAAACGCCTTTTTGGTGCGATAGCGCGAAGCCAGGTGTGTCAGATGCGCTTCAGTGACATTATCTGCAATAATGTGCTTCGCTTTAAGCTCATAGTAAAGGTCCAGATCACTTATCTTTTCTTTTTTAATGAGGGAGTTCAGTTGGGCGCTATCTAAACAAAGCCACTCGCCATAATCGGTTGACAGGAAGTATTTCTCGCGGGAAAGCTGGCTAAAACGAAATGGCAGTAACTGATAATGGTCTGCGCTGAACGCTTCTTTTGGCAGGAACTCAACGCTCATCTTCAAGATGCTCCTGTATGCTTAACTCCAGAACATTATTAAGAAAGGTATTGATGATGACGTTACGCTGCAGTTTGTAAGCATCATGCACGTTCATTTGCAACACGATTCCTTCTGCGAGGCTAACCTCTACCGTAATGTATTCAGAAAACTGACTCGCCATATTCTCAATTGCAGAATAAGTATAAAAATCGCCATCGAGTATTACTTTCATTGTCCTACACCGATGACTTTAAAAATACAGCAGGTGCAAATGCTTTACGCACAATTTCCTCATGCAGTACATGAGTTTCCTTGTAAATAATTTCTCGCATTTGATTTTCATGAAGGTTATGCATAAAATCCTTCACGGCCTGATTAATCACGGCAACTGAGTCACTATCTTCCTTAGAATAAAAAAAGACCGCGACCTGCTCTTCCGAGGTTTTTATTAGATGAATAAAATAATCGTCAGTAAAACCATAGCATGTTTTCATTATCACATCTGTGCTATACAGCGTCTTATTGAGTGGAAGCATGAAAAAATCTCCCAAACTGTTTTGCCCTTGCGTTACAGTATTCATTTACTACCTCACAGAGTGGCCAGCGCTGCTGCTGGCCTTTTTTTAGCAGGTCGAACCGGGAGTGCAGGAGTAGTGACTGGCGTGACTTGCATGGCTGGAGTGGCTGTAATGCGCAGCAAAAACCTGCCCATCAAGCGACGGCTTTTCCATGATCAGGGCCGCATTACTATGCTCACCCGCTTTCTGAACTTCGTTCTGAGAGGGAGAAACCATGTTGAGCTGAGCGCTGGCAGTAGAAGCCATCGCAGGAGAACTTACGCCGGCAATAACGCCAGCAACAAGCCCAGCTACAACCGGTTTGACACTTTTACCTGATATTTCACCCAGCGTTTTTTTTGCTACTTTAGGCAATTCCTTCATTATTTATCCTTACTTGATAATTATCCACAACGAAGCCGTTGCGATAAAAGCATAGTACTGAGTATCTTTTTGCACACTGGATAATTTATGAGCACAATTGACCAAGGTCATAGTAACGCAGAGTAGCAGCCATAAAAGCTAAAACCATCCAGATTAATTAGTTAATCTGCTTTTGATAAATTTTTAATAACCGCAAGTTGCTATGCTATTTTTTCAATAAAAAACGATATAAAAAATCGCCAACATTACTCTATTAATAGAAAACCCTATTTTTGTTCCCTCCCCCCTCGCGGCCGTCACCTTATCACTGACGATAGCGCTGAGATCGCTCATGCAACACCATTAACTCCTTGTACATACCGTTACACGCCGATACCAATCAGCAACGGAATCCCCGATAAGACAGGCATATAGTCTCTTCAACGGCCCCGCAGTGGGGTTGAACAAAGAAACCAATTTCGAGGAATTCGCAATGAAAAAAGTATTAGCTCTGGTTGTTGCCGCTGCTATGGGTCTCTCTTCTGCCGCCTTCGCTGCTGAAACTACCGCCGCCGCTGCTGCACCGGCAACTGCAACTCACGCTGCACCGGCTAAGCATCACGTTAAGAAACACAAAAAAGCGGCTCCGGCTCAGAAAGCACAGGCTGCGAAAAAACACAAAACCACCAAGAAAGCCGCTGCTAAACCGGCTGCCGCCGCTCAGAAAGCGCAGGCTGCTAAAAAAGCACACAAAAAACCGGTTAAGCACGAAGCCGCAAAACCGGCTGCTCAGCCGGCAGCATAAGTTCGCTGACCTGAGTACGGACCTGTATCACAAACCGGCGCTGATAAAGCGCCGGTTTTTTCCGGAGAGCAATCATGCTGCGTCGTTACCGATTTGAGCTCATCCTGCTACTGCTGATTATCTGCGCCCTGGTTGCCACCCGCTTCTTTTTGTACTGAGCGTAGTTCGCTGATTTTACTCCCACTTTATACTCATCCCGTCTATAGTAATCTCACAGGGTTACCTTTTTTATAATCATAATTACCCACCAGAGAGTGTTATGCGCAGAACGATAGCAGTATTACTGGGATCACTATGTCTCTTTACTTCCCTCGCCCACGCGGATGACGGCGGCGATGATCCGGGGATCAGCGCGAAGGATATCAGGACGCTGTTTTTTGGTCACGACGATCGCGTTAAGGTGAACAATCCCACCGAGCACCCGTGGGACGCTATCGGCCAGTTGGAGACCGCCAGCGGCAACCTCTGCACCGCAACCCTGATTTCCCCCCACCTGGCGCTGACCGCAGGACACTGCCTGCTGACGCCGCCGCGCGGCAAAGACGATAAGGCGGTGGCGCTGCGCTTCGTGTCGCAAAAAGGCGTCTGGCGCTATGAAATTCACGGTATTGAAGGCCGGGTCGAGCCGACGCTGGGCCGCAGGCTGAAGCCGGACGGCGACGGCTGGATTGTCCCGCCCGCCGCCGCCGCGTGGGACTTTGCGCTGATCGTACTGCGCTATCCGCCGACCGGTATCGCCCCGGTACCGCTGTTTGAAGGCGATAAAGCGGCCCTCACCGCCGCGCTGAAGGCCGCCGATCGCAAGGTCACCCAGTCAGGCTATCCTATCGACCATCTCGATTCGCTCTATACCCACAGCGACTGCATCGTCACCGGCTGGGCGCAGAGTTCGGTGCTGTCGCACCAGTGCGATACGCTGCCCGGCGACAGCGGTTCGCCGCTGATGCTGAAAACCGGCGCTCAGTGGCAGGTCATTGGCGTGCAAAGCTCGGCGCCGTCGGCCAAAGACCGCCAGCGCGCCGACAACCGCGCCATCGCGGTCACCGGCTTTCGCGATAAGCTTCAGGCGCTGGCCAGCCAGTAGTCTGCATCTTCAGGATCAGACCGGCTATCGGCAGCGGCTCGCTGAACAGGTACCCCTGTAGCCGGTCGCAGCCGGCCTGGCGCAGCAGCACCATCTGCTCTTCGGTCTCCACGCCTTCCGCCACCGCCGACATGCCAAGCGCCGAAGCGATGCGCACGGTGCCGCACACCAGCGCGGTGGCCTGTTCATCGCAGTCCACCAGCCCGGCAAGGGATTTATCTATTTTGATGCTGTCAAACGCCAGCTGGCGCAGGTAGCCGATGCTTGAATAGCCGGTGCCGAAGTCGTCAAGCGCCACCGAGATCCCCTGCGCTTTGAGGTTAGCGATCGCCGCGCTGGCGCGCTCCGGGCTTCCCAGCACATAGTTTTCCGTCACCTCCAGCTGCAGCCGTCCGGGCGGAAATCCGCAGGCGCTCAGCACCTGGGCGACCTTATTTTCAAAATCCGGATCGCGAAACTGCGCCGGCGAAATATTCACCGATAGCATCACGTTACCCAGCGGCTGCAGATCGGCGCAGGCCCGGCGCAAAACGAACTGGCCCAGGGCATAAATAAGCCCGCTGCTCTCGGCAATAGGGATAAAGGCATCCGGCTTAAGTTCGCCCTGCGGCCTGCGCGGCCAGCGCACCAGGGCCTCAACGCCGGTCATCGCCAGCGTGCGAGCATCAACGATCGGCTGATACCAGACGTCAAACTCCTGCCGCTCAAGCCCGCGGCGGATCTCGTTTTCAATGCTGAGCTGGTGCTCTCTGGCGGTATTCAGCTCGGCGTCATACTGGGTAATGCGGCCCTTGCCGCTGATTTTAGAGTGGTACATGGCGATATCGGCCCGCCGGAACAGCTCGGAGCTGGTTTCTCCCTCACTGCTGCTGCTGGCGATCCCGACGCTTGCGCTGATGTAGATTGTCCGCGAGCCAATCTGGATCGGCGCAGTCAGGCTCTCCAGCGCGCGATGGGCAAACGCCATCGCCTGCTCTGCGGCCCCGGCGCCGCTGACGGTCATGGCAAATTCGTCGCCGCCGAGGCGAACCAGCATGCCGCCCTCCGGCACCTGCGTCTGTAGCACGCCGGCGACCTGGACGATCAGCGCATCGCCGGTATCGTGGCCGTAAATATCATTCACGTCTTTAAAACCATCAAGATCGATAAACACCACCGTTTTAATATACGTCGCGCCGCGCTCGCTCTCCTGCTCAAGCCTTTCCAGCAGGGCCCGGCGGTTAGGCAAATGGCTCAGCCAGTCGGTCAGGGCGCTGGCCCGCGCCTGCTTTTCACCGCGGGCCAGCTTATAGAGCCCCAGGCTACTGAGCAGAATAAACAGCAGGATCAGCGCGGCGGCGAGAATGACTATTTTGCGAATTTGCGGCGATGCCGCAATGGCCGCCTTCGCGCCCGGCAGCCGCGGCTGCCAGTTGAGGTAGCCCACAACGTCGCCCGCCGCGCTGCGCAGCGGTATGCTGTAGGGGCTGGTATTGGTGGCGGTAAAATGCAGGGAGTCTATCTGAAACGTCTCCCCCAGCTCGCGCAGGATCTGTGGATTGAGGTGGCGGGTGATCAGCAAATAGCGGCGGGTGGCGTCTTTAACCTGCAGCCGCCCGTTCATCGGGCGAATAAGTCCGATGCTGACGAAGGCAATCCCCTCCTGCGTGCGGGTGATGCCGGCCACGTTTTTCTGCCCGCTGGCGAGCGCGGCGGCGTTGTTGCCGATAAGCGCCTGTATGCCGCGGCCAAAGAAGCTGAGGTCGCGCCCGGCGTAGGGCAGACTGTGAAAGGCTCCCCAGATAATGTTGAAATGCTCATCCAGTACAAAAGTGCCGTCGTACAGATTATTGATCTTGATGCCCGCGCCCCAGGTATCGTACAGCCAGCGGCTGTCGAGATTCGGCGGATAGGTTTTGTAGACCGCGTCGTCCCAGATGGCGTTATCCACCACCAGGGTCATCACCCGACTGACGGAACTCTGAATAGCGCCGTCCACCGACATCGCCGTGCGGTGGGTATCCATTTCATTAATTTTGCTGCTGAGCAGACTCTGGGAGAGAAACAGCAGATAGATAATCGAGACAAGCAGCCCCAGCCCCGCCATGAAGAGCATCACGCACAGCGTCCTCGCCGTAGCGACATTTCGCCAGCGCGAGGGATTAAACATGACACACGCTTCCGCACATAATTGATACCCGGCCCGTTTTACTCATAATACTTAGCGTAATACAGTCAGGATATTTCGCCGCCCTTATATACGGGCGGCGTTACGGTATTATGCGAGTTTAATCATCACCATACCGGCAATCAGCAGGCCAACGCCCAGCCAGCCCTTGCGGTTGAGGCGCTGTCCGAAGAGCACCCAGCCTGCCGCAAGCGTGGCGGCAACGCCGAAGCCGCCCCATACCGCATAGGCCACGGAAAGATCGATGCCCTTCACCGCCTGCGACAGCGCGCTGAAGGCCGCCAGCACGGCGGCGAGTGACAGCACGCCGTAGACTTTGCGACGGAATCCGTCGGAAAATTTAAGAAAAATATTGGCGACGATCTCCAGCACGATAGCGACAGCCAGCCAGGCGCCGTGAATCCACTCAAACTGCTGCATGGTTCACCTCGGCTTTTACCGGCGCCGTTTTGCGCGTGCCGTACTTGATGAACACGATGCCGACGACCAGCGTCGCCAGTCCCAGCCCCTTCATCAGCGTGAGCGGCTCATCGAACAGCGTGACGCTGAACAGGGTGATCAGCAGAATACCGACCCCTTCCCACAGCGCATAAGCCACGCCGAGCGCAATTTTCTTAACAGCGAATGAAAGAAATATATAAGAGAGGGCAATCATCGTCAGCATTAATATCATTCCGGCGTGACCGCCGCTGACGCTGGCCCATTTCATGGAGAGCGTACCAATAATTTCTGAAACGATCGCCAGTCCTAATAAAATCCAGTAAAACATATTCTTCTCCTGCCTGAGAATATAATCCGTCGCGATTTGCACAGTTATGCAAATCAGGTAATTAATTATTTATCGGATACAGCAAGGAGAAGGACTAAAGCGATGTGCGCCAGTGCCGCTCGCCAGAAGGGAGGAAAAAGAGGTTAAAAACGGAAAACAGGTAAAAGGTCTGCGTTCTGAACAACATGTCCATAAAATTACAATTATCCGCGTTGTTGCTTCCCATCTTTGCGGATGAAAATTGTCCTCAGTAGTTAAACACAGCGAGATTCTGGCACAGTGAATAAGGGAACTCAAAGTATTTGCACTTCTTTACGCTCAGAATGTGATGTTGCATGAGAATGGACAATTAATCAGCACGATACGGTATACCGCAAAATTATTTCTGACATTGTTCAGGAACGGTTTAGAGTCCTCAGAATATACATCAGCCTGCGCGGATGAATGGAGGATCTTGCTAATATCCCCTCGCCTTGTGCCCCTTGCCTGTGTTAAGAATGAAGGCTGTTTCAGGGAGACACTGACAGAAAACTATGATTACTCATGCCGTTATTTTTGCGCCTATCGGTCAGATCAGCCGCTCAGATCAGATAGTTCAGCGCTTGTCCAACGCCATCATTACCGGTCTGCTGGAACCTCATGAGCAACTCCCCAACGAGGCCGACCTGGCGAAAATGATGGGCGTATCTCATATCACGATTCGTGAGGCCCTCAATACGTTAAGAGCAAACAACCTGATCCACACCGTGCGCGGACGCAACGGGGGCAGCTTCGTGTGCGAAAACGCCGGAGCGCAAAACGACGGCCTGCACCCGCTCGACGCAATTGGCACCGAGTATCTTGCCGATCTCGGCGAGATGCACTGCGCGGTCGTCAGCCACAGCGCAAGGCTGGCGGCGCGGCGCATGACGGTGGCGGATATTACCCGCTTTCGCGAGTGCGTGGCCATGTTTACCGCCGCGGTCACACCGGAGCTGAGAGCACAGACCGACCTCCGCTGCCTGCTGACCCTCGCGGCCTGTTCGCACTCGACGCGTCTGGCAAGCCATGAGCTGCAGCTGCAGACCGAGTGGGCGTCGCTGGCGGCCGATGTTTACCGCTGCGATGCAGTACACCGCGAGGTAGTTGACCATTATGCGCGGCTGACGGAGGCGCTGGCCGCGCGCGATGCCCCCCTCGCGGTACAGATCAGCGCCCGCCTTATTGATGCCCTGACATCGTATCTTATTGAAAATAAATTAAAGCACAGCCAGTAGATAAGCAGAGGCAACGTGAGCTCACCCGACGCCATCAGGGCGATAATCAGCAAAATCGAGGACATTACCCGCACTATCGTCAACGCCACCGTCCTGCTGGCGCAGGAGATTGAGCAGACGGCGGCGGGCCAGGCGCAGTGCGCGCCGGATATGTTCCTGCAAAGCGCAGTAAAAAATTATCTGCGCCGGCATATTAAAACCGTTCTCAGCCAGACCGACTACTGCTCAGGGGCCGGATTCGCCAGCCACATCGACAGCACCTCGTACTGGCTGCTGGAGTGGTGGTATCGCCGCGAGGGCGGCGATGAGCAGGCCAGCCTTGAGCTCGACCAGGCGACGCAGCAGCGCCTCGACTTCCGCACCTTCGCCTGGTTCAGCCAGCCGCCGGGCGAAGGTAAAGCGTGGATCCACGGCCCCTACGTGGACTATATCTGCAATACCGCCTACACGCTGACCTGCGCCGCGCCGGTCAGCGTGCGGGGCGTGTTTCTGGGCGTTGCCGCCGTCGATATCCTGGTCAGCCGCCTGGAGCAGGAGCTACTGGCCTGCGCGGATGCCCCGGCGGTGGTGCTGACCAATCACGAAGGGCGCATCATCGTCACGACCTGCCCCCGGCGGCGCATCGGCGATCTGCTGGAAACCGATCCGCCGGCGCCGCTTTTCCACAACAGCTACTTCCGGCTTTACGCGGCCTGAGCCTCACGCGGCGCGCTACGGCTGGCCCGCTCTCAGCCGGCGCGCATATTCAATTGCATCATTTTCCGGCGCGCTTGAGCGCCCGAAGGGCCGCGCCAGCGCCATATAGATCAATCCGCTGCCGACCACCACCGCCAGTCCCACCAGCACCGTCCAGCGGTCGATAAAGCTGCTGCTGTCCGCCGGCTGCGCCAGCAGCCAGATACCGCACGCGCCGTAGGCCAGCGCCAGCAGGTTGACCAGCATCCCCCAGCCGCCGACGCTCCACTCGCCCGCCGGCTTCCAGCCCTTCAGCCGCTGGCGCAGCGCCGCCAGCACCACCATCTGGAAAGAGATATAGATGCCGATCACCGCAAAGGCGGTAATGCGCGCCAGATTATCCGGCTGGAACCAGACCCAGACGCAGATCAGCACCGGCAGCAGACAGCTGACGATCATCGCATTATCGGGCACGCTGTTTTTCGAAAGCGTGGACATCCAGGCGCTGCCGGGCAGCATCTGGTCGCGGGAGAAGGAGAAAATCAGCCGGCTCAGCGCCGCCTGCAGGGAGAGTATGCACGACAGCATGGCGATCACCGCCACCACGATAAACACCGTCGCCCCGCCCGCGCCGAGCGCCTCGTTGAGAATGGTCGGGATCGGATCGGCGGTTTTACCGTTAATGATGCTGACCAGGTTGGGCGAAGCCAGCAGATAGCCGAGCACCGAAATAATCGCCGAAATGGCGCCGAAGACGATGCTGAGGATCATCGCCAGCGGGATTTTGCGCCCCGGGTTCTGCACCTCTTCCGCAACGTTGCCGCAGGCTTCGAAGCCGAAGAACATAAACAGCCCCATCAGCGCCGCCGACATAAAGGCGGTCTGGTAGCTGCCGTCGTGAGCGAGGACGCCCATCGAGTCAAACAGCACCGAGAACGGCTGCGCGCGGTGAAAAATCAGCAGGTAAATACCCAGCGCGATAACGCAGAGGATCTCGCACCAGAAGCCAATCCGGGCGACCCGGGCGAGGTTTTTGGTGCCGGACATATTGACGCCCATCATCAGCATCAGCAGCACCACCGAGGTGAGCAGCATATTGCCCGGCGTGGTGGCGTAGTGCAGCAGCGAAGCCACGAAGGTGGCGGTATATTCGGCAACGGACGTAATGGTCACTACCAGCGCCCAGAGGTAGATCCACGCCGCTATCCAGGCGTATTTTTTACCCCACAGGCGGCGCGCCCAGGGATAGAGTCCGCCGGTGATCGGATACTGGGAGGCCACTTCGCCGAACACCAGCGCCACCAGCAGCTGGCCGCAGGCGACAATCACTATCCACCAGATCGCCGGCGGCCCGGCAAGGGTCACGGCGAGGGCAAACAGCGAGTAGACCGCCGTCAGCGGCGACAGATAGGTGAAGCCGAGGGCGAAGTTGGAGATAAGGCCGATGGAGCGATTAAACTGCGGTTTGTTGTCATGATGCGCGGCATCATTTTGCTTGCCAGATGTCTGTTCCATATCTCTTCTCTTTTTTGTTGTCATACACCGGATCAGAAGATAAAACAGACAAATCTATAAAAGATAATATTTTATATGTATAGTAGGATTGTCATATTTTTGTTAAAAGTTAGATCTGCATTGGTTAATGCTAAAAATCCCTCGCGCCTCTTCGCGGCGTAGTCTACCTCCGCGCCCCGCGCATCGATCGCTGTCACATAATCACTTCCAAAATCATTACTCTCAGGCTAACGATTGTCTGCTCAGCTTAATTGATGAACGTATCGCCCTGGGCCAGACTGATTACAGCAGAAATGAAGGTCAAAATGATTCGCTGAATCAGGAGGTTAACAATGAATACAGGCCAGAGTCCGGCCCGGGAATGGAACACGCGGCGCAGCGAGAAAGCGCGCCGCATGGCTGCCCTCCCGGTGCAGGGTAAGGTAATTCCCACCGCGGGGCTGGTGGAGGCGCTTGAAACGCTGATCGCCCCCGGCGATCGCGTCGTGCTCGAAGGTAATAACCAGAAGCAGGCCGACTTTCTCTCCCGCACGCTGGCGGAAGTCAGCCCGGCAAAAGTGCACGATCTGCATATGATCATGCCGAGCGTCGGGCGCAGCGAGCACCTGGATATCTTCGAGAAGGGCATCGCCCGTAAGCTGGACTTCTCCTTCTCCGGCCCGCAGAGCCTGCGCATTTCGCAGCTGCTGCAGGACGGCCAGCTGGAGATCGGCGCCATCCACACCTATATCGAACTCTACGCCCGCCTGTATGTCGATCTCTGCCCGAACGTGGCGCTGATCGCCGGCTATAAGGCCGACCGTCACGGCAACCTGTACACCGGACCGAGCACCGAAGACACCCCGGCGCTGGTGGAGGCCGCCGCCTTCCGCGACGGTATCGTGATAGCCCAGGTCAACGAACTGGTGGACGACGAGTGCGACCTGCCCCGCGTGGATATTCCGGGTTCGTGGATTGATTACGTGGTGGTCGCCGATAAGCCGTTCTTTATCGAACCGCTGTTTACCCGCGATCCGCGCCTGATCAAGCAGGAGCACATCCTGATGGCGATGATGGCCATCAAGGGCATCTACGCCGAACACCAGGTGCAGTCTCTCAATCACGGCATCGGCTTCAACACCGCCGCCATCGAGCTGCTGCTGCCGACCTACGGCGAGCGGCTCGGCCTGAAGGGCAAAATCTGTAGACACTGGACGCTGAACCCGCACCCGACGCTGATCCCGGCAATCGAGAGCGGCTGGGTGGAGAGCGTGCACTGCTTCGGCGGCGAGCTGGGGATGGAAGAGTATATCCGCGCCCGTCCGGACATCTTCTTTACCGGCCGCGACGGTTCGATGCGCTCCAACCGCGCCTTCTGCCAGATGGCGGGCCAGTACGCGGTAGATATGTTTATCGGCTCCACCCTGCAGGTTGACGGCCTCGCCAACTCCTCGACGGTGACCCGCGGGCGCCTCTCCGGCTTCGGCGGCGCGCCGAACATGGGCCACGATCCCCACGGCCGCCGCCACGCGACCCCCGCCTGGCTGAACATGATCAGCGAACCGGATCCGATGGCCCGCGGCAAGAAGCTGGTCGTCCAGATGGTGGAAACCTTCCAGGCAGGCGTGAAGCCGACCTTCGTTGAGAAGCTCGACGCCGTTGAGGTGGCCAAAACCACCGGTATGCCGCTGGCGCCGGTAATGATTTACGGCGATGACGTGACCCACGTTCTGACCGAAGAGGGTATCGCCTACCTTTACCGCGCGAAGGATGTGGAAGAGCGCCGGGCGATGGTGGCGGCGGTAGCCGGGATCACCGATATCGGCCTCGGCGTTGACGCGAAGCGCGTCGCCGACCTGCGCCAGAGCGGCAAAGTGGCCTACCCGGAAGATATGGGCATCCGCCGCTCCGACGCCACCCGCTCCCTGCTGGCCGCCGGCAGCGTCGCCGACCTCGTCGAGTGGTCCGACGGCCTGTACAACCCACCCGCTAAATTCCGGAGCTGGTAATGAAACAGCTGTCACAGACTCACGCCGAGGCGCAGGCCCGAAGGCTGGCGGACGCCGCCCGCAATGCGCTGATCGAGGAAGCGCGACTCAGTCCGAAGCCGGGTCTGGTGGACAGCCGGGGCAACGGCGCGCACCGCGACCTGACGCTCAGCCTGATGGAGCGTTCGGCCCACAGCCTGGCCCCAACGTTTCTCCGGCTGGCCCAGCACAGCTGGCAGCGCCCGGTCGATGTCGCCCTGCGGGAAACCGTCGGCCGGCTGGGCCGCGACGGTGAACAGCAGATGCTGGCCGCCACCGGCGGCGTCAATACCCACCGCGGCGCCATCTGGGCCCTTGGCCTGCTGGTCAGCGCCAGCGCAATGCACGGCGCGACGGCGCAGGCGCAGCAGGTGGCGAACAGCGCCGCGGCTCTCGCCGCCCTGCCCGACGCCCGCGCGCCGAAGGTGTTCAGCAAAGGTCTGAAGGCGAGCCGCCGCTGGCAGGTGCCGGGGGCGCGCGAAGAGGCGCAGGCGGGTTTTCCGCACGTCATGCAGCTCGCCCTGCCGCAGCTGCGGCAGAGCCGCGCGCGGGGCGCCGCCGAGGAGGAGGCGCGGCTGGATGCCCTGATGGCGGTCATGACCTCGCTGAGCGATACCTGCGTGCTCTCCCGCGCCGGGATGACCGGTCTGAAGACGATGCAGCGCGGCGCCCGCGCGGTGCTGCACGCCGGCGGCTGCGCCACCGCGAAGGGCCGCGACGCCCTCGCCCGCCTCGACGCGCAGATGCTGGCGCTTAACGCCTCGCCGGGCGGCGCCGCCGACCTGCTGGCCGCCGCGCTGTTTATTGACCGGGTTTGCCAGCCAGCTCACCACAGAATTTTTTAGAGGACTCTATGGAAAACATCACACTCTCCCTCCCCGCCGGTCGCCGCCTCAGCGGCAGAGCGCTGGCCGGGGTCGTCGGTTCCGGTGATATGGAAGTGCTGTTCACCGCCGCCGATGAACCGACGCTGACTATCGACATTACCACCTCCGTGGACAACAGCACCGCCCGCTGGCAGGCGCTGTTTGAGCGCCTGAACCTGATTAGCGGTCTGCCGGGCGGCAGGCTGGTTATCCACGACTTCGGCGCCACGCCGGGCGTAGCCCGCATCCGCATCGAACAGGTTTTTGAAGAGGTGAGCCATGCGTAACGATCCGAGCTTTATTGAATTACGGGCCCGCGAGCGCGCCCGCGCCCTGCTGGACGACGGCAGCTACCGCGAACTGCTCGATCCCTTTGAAGGCATTATGTCCCCGTGGCTGGCGCCGCAGGGCGTGGTGCCGCAGTCCGACGACGGCATGGTGGTGGCCCGGGGAACCATTAACGGTCAGTCCGCAGTAGTGATTGCCATCGAAGGCACCTTCCAGGGCGGCAGCATGGGCGAAGTCTCCGGCGCCAAAATGGCGGCGGCCCTTGAGCTGGCGGCGGAAGATAACCGCAGCGGCATTCCGACCCAGGCGGTGCTGTGCCTCGAAACCGGCGGCGTGCGCCTGCAGGAGGCCAACCTGGGGCTGGCGGCGATTGCCGATATCCACGCGGCCATTGTCGATCTGCGCCGCTACACGCCGGTGATCGGCATCGTTGCCGGGACCGTCGGCTGCTTCGGCGGCATGTCGATTGCCGCCGCCCTGTGCAGCTATCTGATTGTCACCCGCGAGGCGCGCCTTGGCCTCAACGGCCCGCAGGTTATCGAGCAGGAAGCGGGCATTGAGGAGTACGACTCCCGCGACCGGCCGTTTATCTGGAGCATGACCGGCGGCGAAATTCGCGCCGCAAGCGGCCTGGTGGATGCCCTGGTCGATGACGGCATCAGCGCCGTGAAAACCGCCATGAACGATGCCATCGCCAAAGGCGTACCGGCGCAGCACCGCAGCGATAAATATGCCGATTTTCTGACCCGGCTGACGAGCTTTGATACCCGTCAGCAGGCGGACACGGCGCAGATTAAACAGCTTTTTGCCGGGGAGGTGAAATGATGACGAAGCTCAATAGCCGGGGCGCCGTATGGCTGGATAAGCTCGCCCCCAACGCGCCGCGCATGGACGGCCTGTGTCCTTCCGTTCAGGTTGCCGACGGCGAACTTAACGGCGAAACCGTGCGCTTTATTGCCGTGGTGCCGGACGCCGACAACCACTTCCCGCGCGCCGCCAAAGGCGAAGTGGGCCTGCTGGAAGGCTGGACGCTGGCGAAAGTGGTTAATGAGACCATCGACGCGGATAAAAACGCCGGCGTCAAGCGCCCGATTGTGGCGGTGATCGACGTCCCGAGCCAGGCCTACGGCCGCCGCGAAGAGGCGTTCGGCATTCACCAGGCGCTGGCGGGCGCTGCGGGCGCCTACGCCAGGGCGCGCCTGGCGGGCCATCCGGTGATCGGCCTTATCGTCGGCAAGGCGATGTCCGGCGCGTTTCTCGCCCACGGCTACCAGGCCAACCGCCTGATCGCCATCAATGACCAGGGCGTGCTGGTGCACGCGATGGGCAAGGCCTCCGCCGCGCGCATTACCCTGCGCACCGTCGAGGCGCTGGAGAAGCTGGCGGCGACCATTCCGCCAATGGCCTACGACATCAGCAACTACGCCACCCTCGGTCTGCTCTCCGATCTGCTGAACGTCAGCAACCCGGACGCGCCGTCAGATGCCGATCTGGCGCTGGTGGAAATCAGCGTGCAGAAAGCAATTACCGATGCCCGTCAGGATCCCAGCCTGAAGTGCCGCCTCGGGGCGGAAAACCGCCGCAGTTCGGCGCTGGTGCGCGAGAAAATGCGCGCCGCCTGGTAAGCATCAGAAGTACATAAAAAAAGACCTGCCGAAAGCAATCCGACCGGGGCACCTCGCGGTGCCCCACGGTTTCGGTCGCTTTTAGAAAACTATAACCATCGCGACAGTTCTCTCTTTTTATCTACAGGTGATCTATGACATACGTAATAATTCATGCCCTCGCACCCATTTTTATTATCATGCTGCTCGGCTTCTGGGCCGGTAAAGCCGGCATGGTGGACAATAAAAACGTTTCACTGCTCAATATCTTTGTGATGGATTTTGCCCTGCCCGCCGCGCTGTTCAGCGCCACCGTGCAGACGCCGTGGGCCGGCATCGTCGCCCAGTCGCCGCTGATCGTGGTACTGACCGGCGCAATGTGGATCACTTATGCCGCCATCTATTTTCTGGCGACCGGCGTGTTTAAAAAATCGCCGCAGGACGCCGCCGTACTGACGCTGACCGTGGCCCTGCCGAACTACGCGGCGCTCGGCCTGCCGATCCTCGGCAGCGTGCTGGGCGAAGGCTCCGCCACCTCGCTCTCCGTGGCGGTCTCTATCGCCTGCGGTTCGGTGCTGATGACCCCGTTTTGCCTGCTGATCCTCGAACGTGAGAAGGCGCTTGCCGCCGGTGAAAACAGCGGCTCAACCCTGGCGATGCTGCCGGTGCTGATGTGGCGCTCGCTGAAAAAGCCTATCGTGCTCGGTCCGCTGCTGGGGGTTGTCCTCTCCGCTATCGGCATCAAAATGCCGGATCTGCTGCTGGCCTCCATTAAGCCGCTGGGGCTTTCCGCCACCGCCGCCGCGCTGTTTCTGACCGGGGTGATCCTCTCAGCCCGCAGGCTGAAGCTGAACGCGATGGTCGGCATCGCCACCGTGACCAAGCTGCTGATCCAGCCCTTTATCGCCTGGGGCATCGTTCTGGCCTTCGGCCTGCACGGCGCCGTCGCCATCACCGCGATCCTGATGATTGCGCTCTCCGCCGGTTTCTTCGGCGTGGTGTTCGGCAACCGCTTCGGCGTGCAGTCCCCGGATGCAGAAGCGGTGCTGCTGTTAAGCTCCGTTCTGTGTATCCTTTCTCTACCGCTGTTTATTACCTTAACCTCAGGTATCTGATATGACCCACGCGCCGCAACCGCACGACCTGCTCTGGCTCAACGCCGCCGCTGACCTGCTTGACGTTGAAGAGGCGTGGGTGACGACCCAGTGGCACCCGGGCCTGCCGGTGGTGGTGCGGCGCGACGTTAACGATGAGGGCGATATTCCGGTCGGCGTGCGCGGCATGAAGCGCGACCAGCGCGCCGCCGGCTGGGTGCGCCCCGCCGCCGTTGCCCGGGCGGTGACGCCGGAGGCGCTGGCGGACCGCCAGCGCCTGCTGCACTCGCCTTTTGTTTCTCAACCGCCCGTTCAGGCGGCGATAACCCTCACCACCTTTGCCTGGCCGTGGCGCTGGGGCATTACCGGCAGCACCGGCTACGCCCTGGCCACCGAAATTCCGGTGCTGCACGCCGACAGCGATCTCGATCTGCTGATCCGCGCCCCGCATCCCCTGACCGACGATGAGCTCAGGCAGTGGCAGGCGCAGGTCGAAAAACTGCCCTGCCGCGCCGATACCCAGGTGGAGACGCCGTTCGGCGCCTTCGCCCTCAACGAGTGGCTGCGCGAAGGGCGGGTGCTGCTGAAAACCGCCGCCGGGCCGCGGCTGACCGCCGCCCCCTGGCGAAGGGAGCCTTAACCATGAAAATCCTCTTTACCTTTCCCGGCCAGGGCACCCAGCGCCCCGGCATGCTGCAGGCCCTTCCCGACGGCGGGGCCATCCTGAGTGAGGCCCGCGCCGTTCTCGGCGATGAGCTTGATACCCTCGACTCGGCTGACGCCCTGCGCCACACCCGCGCGGTGCAGCTCTGCCTGCTGATCGTGGGCGTGGCCTGGGCGAGAGAACTTACCCGCAACGGCGTGAAGCCGGATATTGTCAGCGGACTGTCGATTGGCGCCTATCCGGCGGCGGTCATCGCCGGCGCGCTGCGCTTTGACGACGCCCTGCGGCTGGTGGCCCTGCGCGGCGATTTGATGGAGCGCGCCTATCCCGGCGGCTACGGGCTGACGGCAATTGTGGGCCTGACGCTGGACAGACTTGAAGCGCTAATGGCGGGTAGCGGAACCTACATCGCTAATCTCAACGCTGAGACCCAGATCGTGATAGCCGGACGAGACGACGCGATGAGGCAGGTCGCGCACAGGGCGCTGGATGCGGGGGCCAGCAGAGCGACCCGGCTGGCGGTCAGCGTACCGTCGCACTGCGCGCTGCTCGATAAGCCTGCCGCTGAACTGGCGAAGGCGTTCGAATCTGTGACAGTGTCACGACCATCCTGCGCCTATCTGAGCGGCTCCAGCGCCCGCGTACTGTGGGAGCCGCAGAAAATCGCCGACGATCTGGCCTTTAATATGGCCCGCACCGTGCAGTGGCAGGATGCGATGATCGCCGCCAACCAGCGCGACGCGCGGCTGGCGATTGAGATGCCGCCGGGCAGCGTGCTCACCGGCCTGACGAAGCAGGCGGGCTGGCAGGGCGAGGCGATCTGCCGGGAACGCAACAGCATCGAGGTGGCCCGGCACCTGGCAAAACGCCTCAGTGATTGAGGCTGCGGGCATACATCCGCCCTTCCGCCGCCAGCGCCAGCAGGTCCTGATCGCGCTCGCGGTGGTGGGAATAGACGATGGAGATCAGCTGGCGCATCTGATAAGACTCCGCCAGCTTCAGCAGCCGGACGTCGTTCTCATACACTTTCTTCATCCGCCCGGGGATCAGCGAAAAGCCGACCCCGGCCTGCACCAGGCTTATCATTGAGAAGATATCGTTTACCCGGGTGACGATCTCCGGCTCAAATCCGGCGACGTGAAACGCCTCCTGAAAGCCCGCGTAGGTGGCAAATCCCTCCGCCAGCGACACAAACTTGCGATCGGCGTAGTCGCGCAGATCGGCCTCCTGCCCGGCGGCCAGATTTTCGCTGGCCGGGGCGGCGAGAAAAATATCGTCGTGAAACAGCGGAATGACGTCGAATTTCGAATCGGTAAACTCGCCGTCGCTGGTGGAGATAAGGATCGCATCCAGCGCGTCATCCTCCAGCATATCCAGCAGCATCTGGTTGGAACCCATCGTCAGATCCAGCTCCAGCTGCGGACGGCGCAGCTTCATGCCCATGATGATCTTCGGCACCGTCTCAAGCGTCAGCGAGTAAAGCGTGCCGATGCGCAGGCGCCCTGTGCCGACGCCCGCCGCTTTGCGCGTCTCGTCGATGCCTTTACACATCAGCGCCAGCACCTCCTGACCGTACTCCTGCAGCGTATGGGCCGCCGGCAGCGGCAGCAGATTGCGCCCCTTGTGAACGAACAGCGGACAGCCGATCCCCTCCTCCAGCGTGTGCAGCGCCCGGTGGACGCTGACGCTGCTCAGCGCCAGCGCTTCTGCCGTGCGGGCGATGTTGCCTTTTTGCATAAACATCATAAAGACGCTGAGCTTGCGAAAGGTGATGTCCTGGCTGATGTTGTCTTTCATTGGGAGCTGCTGTAGATCAAAGGATGAGGCGACAAAGTGTAGCGTAAATCCCGCGTACGGCCCTTAAGCCACATCATAAACGGCATAAATAAACTGCCCGCCATATGGCCTGTCGCAGGACCTTTGATAAATCCGCTACCATCAAGCATGATGACTCCTCATCGGATGCACTTAAGCACAAACGCATAATAAACGCTTAGCGCTACTATTACTGGATAATGTGGGCAACGCACGCACGGCTCCAGATAGAGAGGTGATTATGGAACTACACTCCGAGCGGCTTTACTACCGGCCGGTCTGTGAAGAAGACCTGGCAGATCTGTTCAGGATCTACGGCGACCCGGCGACCAATACCTATAATCCCGCCGGACCCTATCCCGACCTCGCCTACACCGAGGGCGTGCTCGGGCGCTGGCTGGCGCAGTGGCGCTCGGACGGCTTCGGCTGCTGGGCCATTATGCTGCGCAGCGCGCCGGACAAGACGATCGGCTTTGGCGGCCTCAGCGTGCGCGATACGGGAGAGATCAAAATCAACAACCTCGGCTTTCGCTTCGAGACCGGCGTCTGGGGCCAGGGGCTGGCGACAGAGCTCTCCTGCTTTGCCATCGACCACGGCTTCAGGACCCTCTCGCTGCCGGAGATTTCGGCCGTGGTGCGCAGAAACCACCTCGCCTCCCAGCGGGTGCTGCAGAAGTCGGGGCTGTGCTACAGCCGGGAAATCAGCGACCTTGCCGATCTGCCCCCGAGCCTGCTGTTTACGCTAACCCGCGAAAGCTGGCTTAAAAATCTTCATCAGGAGCGGGAGAAACTGCGTGCTGGCGGGGCTTAATCATCTGACGCTTGCCGTGCGCGACGTAACGGTCAGCGTGGCATTTTATCGCGATCTGCTGGGATTTACGCTGCGCGCGACCTGGGACGGCGGCGCCTACCTATCGCTGGGCGAGCTCTGGCTCTGCCTTTCTCTTGATGAGGTAGATGACAGGCGGGACTATACCCACTACGCCTTTACGCTACCGGAAGATGCGCTGGCGGCGTTTCGCGCCCGACTGCTGGACGCGGGCGTGATTGAGTGGAAAACAAACAAGAGCGAGGGGGCATCGTTCTATTTTCTCGATCCCGACGGGCACCGGCTTGAGGCCCACAGCGGTGACCTGCAGAGCCGCCTGGCAGCATGCCGCGAGGCGCCCTATGCGGGGATGGTGTTTTACTGACGCGAGGTGCGATTAGGGTCAGATCTGCGCCCCCTGCTCATCGCTGTGATAGAGGCAGGCGCATCCTCAACATAACCGACCGGCGAGACTGATGACTTTCAGATTTTGCACGCTTTTGCTGACTTCTCTTTGATCCCTTCGGGGGTTTTCTGCTGTAAACTCACGTATTATCCTTCATCCTTTTGTCCATTCCCGGACAGCGTTCCTTCTGAGTTCAGAGGCACTTCTATTATGACCTGGCAACACTTCAAACAGGCCTGGCTGGTAAAATTCTGGTCGCCCGTTCCCGCGGTTATCGCCGCCGGCATTCTCTCTACCTACTACTTCGGCCTCACCGGCACCTTCTGGGCGGTAACCGGCGAGTTCACCCGCTGGGGCGGCCAGCTGCTGCAGCTGGCGGGCGTGCATACCGAGCAGTGGGGCTACTATAAGCTGATTCACCTCGACGGCACGCCGCTGACCCGCATCGACGGAATGATGATCATCGGCATGTTCGGCGGCTGCTTCGCCGCCGCCCTGTGGGCCAACAACGTCAAGCTGCGCCTGCCCCGGAGCCGCAGGCGCATCTTTCAGGCCATTGCGGGCGGCATCATCGCCGGCTTCGGCGCGCGGCTGGCGATGGGCTGTAATCTGGCGGCCTTTTTTACCGGCATCCCGCAGTTCTCGCTCCACGCCTGGTTCTTTGCCATCGCCACGGCGATCGGGTCATGGTTCGGCGCCCGCTTTACGCTGCTGCCCTTCTTTCGCATTCCGGTAAAGCTGCAGAAGGTTTCGGCCGCCTCGCCGCTGACCCAGAAACCAGACCAGGCCCGGCGCCGCTTTCGCCTCGGGATGCTGGTCTTTATCGCCATGATCGGCTGGGGGCTGCTGACGGCGGCCGACCATCCCAAGCTCGGGCTGGCAATGCTGTTCGGCATCGGCTTCGGGCTGCTGATTGAGCGGGCGCAGATCTGCTTCACGTCGGCGTTCCGCGATCTGTGGATCACCGGGCGCACCCACATGGCGAAGGCGATTATCTTCGGCATGGCGGCGAGCGCCATCGGCATCTTCAGCTACGTGCAGCTCGGCGTGGCACCGAAAATCATGTGGGCAGGCCCCAACGCGGTTATCGGCGGACTGCTGTTTGGCTTCGGCATCGTGCTGGCGGGCGGCTGCGAAACCGGCTGGATGTACCGCGCCGTCGAGGGGCAGGTGCACTACTGGTGGGTCGGGCTGGGCAACGTTATCGGCTCAACGATTCTGGCGTACTACTGGGATGACCTGTCGCCCGCGCTGGCCACCCGCTGGGATAAGGTCAATCTGCTGAGCGCCTTCGGCCCGCTGGGCGGGCTGCTGGTGACCTATTTACTGCTTGCGCTTGCCCTGCTGCTGATTATCGGCTGGGAGAAACATTTTTTTCGCCGCCAACCTTCCACCGCCGCAACGATTAAGGAGAACATATGAAACAGAGAGCGCCTGATTACCGTCTCGATATGGTGGGCGAACCCTGCCCCTATCCTGCCGTGGCAACGCTGGAAGCCATGCCGTCGCTGAAAAAGGGTGAGATTCTGGAAGTGGTGAGCGACTGTCCGCAGTCGATCAACACGATCCCGCTGGACGCCAGAAACCACGGCTATACGGTGCTGGATATTCAGCAGGACGGGCCGACGATCAGATATTTGATTCAGAAATAATTAGCTAACGCGTCGGCCCGATAGCAGGCCGACGTCAGGTTGAGTCTGCCTCAGTGGCGAGGATGATTACCAGAATTGAGCGGCAGGAGGTAGCGCGACTCGCAGCCCGGGATGCTAGCGCAGCGATATTTATGCGGCGGAATATCAAAATGTTTCCTGAACGTCCGGGTCAGGGTCTGCTGTGACTCGAACCCGAAGCGCTCTGCCAGGCAGAGGATCGGCTCATCGCTGTGCCGGAGCCTGCGCGCAATTTCGGTGAGTTTGCGGCTGCGGATATACTGTCCCAGCGAGTGGCCGGTCTCTTTCTTGAACATTCTCTGCAGGTGCCATTTTGAGTAGCCGGACCGCTCTGAAACCCTGTCCAGCGACAGCGAAGACTCCAGGTTATCTTCGATCCATTTCAGAACACCGTGAATTGTGATGGCGTCATTATTCCTTCTGGTCATCATCTCTCCCTTTCTTTCATTTACATTTTGCGGCGTCATATGGTCGTACCGCAGGCAACACTCCCTTATGTTGTACATCGGCAATTATCCGATCGGCGATGCTGTCAGACAATCCGACGTTTATTGTAGGACTCATCTGCCCCGCGCGCTGAGGCGAGGATAAAGATGACTCAGGGCGGCCTGACGGCCGCCCTGAGCGAGCGTTAATAATGCAACCGGCCCGATCAGCCCAAATCGCCGCCCGCCACGGGCAGCGTCACGCCGGTGATATAGCTGGCCTCATCGCTGGCCAGGAAGAGGATGGCGTTCGCCTGCTCCTCAAGGGTGCCGTAGCGGCGCATCAGACTGCTCTGCGTGGTCTGATCGACCACCTGCTGATACCACGCCTGCTCCTGCGGGGTCGGCGTCTCCTCGTTGCGCGGCGTAAGGCGCCGGGGCGCCTCGGTTCCGCCGGGCGCCACGGCGTTGATGCGGATCCCCTGTTCGCTGTACTCCATCGCGATTGAGCGCGTCAGGGCATTGACCCCGCCTTTCGCGGCCGAGTACGGAACCCGGTTGACGCCGGCGGTCGCCACGGAGGAGATGTTCACAATGCTGCCCTTCCCCTGTTTGAGCATCCACGGCAGCGCTGCCCGACAGCCCCAGAGTGTCGGAAACAGCGAGCGGCGGATCTCTTTTTCAATTTGCTCCGGCTGATACTCGGCAAACGGGCGGGCCCAGATAGTGCCGCCAACATTATTAATCAGCACATCGAGGCGGCCAAAGTGCGTCACGCCGGCGGTAAACGCCTCCTGCGCGCTCTGCTACTGCTCCATATCCGCTTCCAGCGCCAGCACGTCGCTGCCTGAGGCTTTTAGCTGGTTCGCCAGCTCGTGAACGTGGCGGGAGCGATCGATCAGTAAAAGACGCGCGCCTTCGCGGGCAGCCTGCTCCGCCGTCTGGCGACCAATTCCCTGCGCGGCCCCGGTGATGGCAACCACTTTATTTTCAAATCGCATCTTGTCTCCTTATGCCGCCGCGCTCTGGCTGGCGATGAATTTTTCATACCAGAAGCCGCCGGGCGTGATGCCCCGGTCGCGCAGCGCGGCCGATACGGCATTGACCATGGGCGGCGGTCCGCAGAGATAAATATCGACGTCGCCCTCGTTCAGCATCGCCTCATCAAGATGTTCGGTGACGAAGCCCCGCTGCGGACAGGCGCTTTCAGCGTCGGCCACCACCGGCAGCCAGCGATAGCCCGGCAGCCGCTGGGTAAACGCCTCCAGCGCGTCGGTTTTGACCAGATCGCAATCGCGGGTAACGCCGTACAGCAGCGTGATGGGCCTGCGGCTCTCCTGCCCGGCCAGGGTCTGCAGCATCGACAGCAGCGGCGCCAGTCCGGTCCCGCCCGCCAGCAGCAGCAGCGGCCGCTCTCCGTCTCTCAGATAAAAACTGCCCATCGGGCCGCTCAGGGTCAGGCGATCGCCCGCGCGGGCCTGCCGGGTCAGCCACTGGCTCATGACCCCGCCCGGGACGTTGCGAATAAGGAATCGTCCCTCCCGGCTGCCGGGGAGCGAACTAAACGAGTAGGCGCGCACCTGCGTTGAGCCGGGGACCTGGATGTTAATATACTGCCCCGGCAAAAATGCCAGCGGTTCATCAAGCTGCACCACCAGCTCAATCGCCGTGTCGGAGAGTAAACTGACCTCCACGACATCCGCGCCGGTGGTTGCCAGCGCCGTTTTACACTGGGCGGCGGCGACCGGCACCTCGATGACGCAGTCGCTGTTCGGGATCATCTGACAGGTCAGTACCCGGCGTTCGTCCGCCTCTTCTTCACTTAGCGCCTCTTCGAGATAGTCATCGCCAAGGTCATATTCGCCGCTCACGCACTGGCATTTACAGGTTCCGCAAACGCCGTCAGAGCAGTCCATCGGCAAATTAACTTTCTGCCGATAGGCGGCATCGAGCACTTTTTCGCCCGCGTTACACTCGATGAACCGGGTCACGCCGTCTTCAAAATTAAGCGCAATGTTAAACGTCATAACCACCTCTTAAATATGGTAAACGTCAATGACCTGACGGATGTAATCATTGTTCAGGCGCACGGTTTTGCGTACGATCTGCGGCTTATCGTTGTGCTCAGCCAGCGTGCAGATCGTCGATCCGAAGTAGGCGTCGGTGTGCTGGTAGCGGTAGTTATAGGTAACCCAGCTGTAGCGCACCTCCACCCCCTGCGCGTTCTCGCCCAGCAGCTCGACGTTGCTTATGATGTGCGTCGTGCGCGGCTCAGGCGTACTGGCGCCCGAGCGCTCGGTTTTTATGCGGTAGACCCTGTCCTCAAGTCCTTCCCGGTTCGGATAGTAAATCAGCGACAGCTCGCGCTGCGGATCGGTGGTCAGCCTGTCGTCATCGCTCCAGGCGGGCATCCAGAACACCACATCCGGGCTGTAGCAGGTCAGCCACTCGTCCCACTGGCGATCGTCGAGCAGGCGGGCTTCGTAGTAGAGGAACTGGCGGACGGTTTCGAGATTAAGCATCACGCCACCTCCACGCGCTGGGTGATCGAAGCGTCATAGCGCTGCTGCTCTTTCTCCAGCGCATCCAGCATCACCGTTTGCCAGTGGTGGTGGTGAGCGATATAGAGCGCTTCGTCCTCGGATTTGACGCCGCTCATGATCGGCGCAAAACCGGCGTGCTGCGCATGTTCATCCGGCCCTTCAACCCAGCGCACCGCCCCGCGGCTCAGGTCACTCCACGGCAGATTCTCGCCGAGATAGCCGCGCTGGCAGGCGCTGAACTCCTCAAGATCGTCCGGCGTCCCCATGCCGCTAACGTTAAAGAAATCCTCATACTGGCGGATACGCAGCGCCCGGTCTGCGGCTGACTCGCCTTTTGGCGCGAAGCACCAGATGGTGACTTCGGTTTTATCCACCGAAATGGGGCGTATCACGCGGATCTGCGTTGAAAACTGATCCATTAAATAGACATTGGGGTAGAGGCACAGATTACGGGTTTCATTGACCATCAGATCCGCGCGGCGCTCACCGAATTCAGCTTCCAGGCGTTCGCGCTGGGCGTAGACCGGGCGCACCTCCGGGTTCATCACCCGGGTCCACAGCAGCATATGGCCGTTGTCAAAACCGTAGCCGCCGCCGGTGCTTTTCGACCAGCCGTTGGCATCCACCGTATGCGTCCCCGCGGCTTCATAGTTGCGGCGGGACATGGTCGAGGCGTAGTTCCAGTGCACCACGCTGACGTGATAGCCGTCGGCGCCGTTCTCCGCGCCGAGCTTCCAGTTGCCTTCATAGACATAGCTGGAGGAGCCGTTCAGCACCTCCAGCCCGTCCGCCGCCTGATCGACAATCAGATCGATAATCTTGCAGGTTTCCCCCAGATAATCCTGCAGGGGCTGGACGTCGTCGCTGAGGCTGCCGAATAAAAATCCGCGGTAGGAGGCAAAGCGCGGCAGTTTTTTCAGGTCATGGGAGCCCTCGTGCTTGAAGTTATCCGGGTAACCGCCGGTGCTCTCATCTTTGGCCTTCAGCAGCTTGCCGTTATTGCTGAACGTCCAGCCGTGGAAGGGGCAGGTAAACGAATTTTTATTGCCTTTTTTACGCCGGCAAAGCATCGCCCCGCGGTGGGCGCAGCTGTTGATCAGCGCGTGAAGTTCATTCTTTTTGTCCCTGGTAATAATGACCGGCTGGCGGCCCAGCGTCAGGGTATAATAATCGCCCGGCTCCGGGATCTGGCTTTCGTGGGCAAGAAAAACCCAATTACCTTCAAAGATATACTTCATTTCCAGATTAAATAACTGCTCGTCGGTAAATATCGAACGGTGGCAACGGTAAATATGGTTATCGCGATCGGCAATTAACGCATTGCTGACTCTGTCTTTAAGCGCTGAGATCATTTTTTGCATGAGTCAGGTCCTCCTGCATGCGGCAGAATAAAATCGGTGATGAATGAAATTGTGCTCTGGCGCCTGCGCCGGGGCAGGCGAATACGGCGAGGCTATTCGCCTACGCGGGGCCGGTTGATGCGCTGCTCCTCATCGGCGCTGAGCGCCGCCGGGAGCGTGAAGTCAAAGCGAACTTCCGTGTGTTCGCCCTCCAGGCCGCGCGCCTCAATCAGGCTCCGGTCCGTGACTTTCAGCGGATCGGCAATCAGCCCCTTCCGCGTCGCAAAGGCAAAATCGTCCCAGAGGTATTTATCGCCGCTGAGGTTTATCTGACTGGTTAAATGCCGGTAGCCCGGCGCGGAGACAAAAAAGTGTATGTGTGCCGGGCGGTTACCGTGGCGGCCCAGCAGATTAAGCAGCTTCTGCGTGGGGCCTTCCGGCGGGCAGCCATAGCCCGAAGGGACAATACTGCGCACGCTATAGCGACCATCGGCCCCGGTGCGGATGCGGCGGCGTAAATTGTATTCGCTCTGGCTTTTATCAAAGAACGAATAGTTTCCCAGCGTGTTGGCATGCCAGATATCGACAATCGCATTGGCAATAGGCTCTCCCTGGGTATTGTTTACCTGTCCGTGCAGCCACATCACCTCACCGCGGTCCCGGCCGTCGTCCATCCGGGCAAAGCCTTCGCTCAGCGGCGAGTTCGCCACATACAGCGGCCCCTCAATGGTGCGCGGCGTACCCTCAACGCCATGGCTCGCCGCGTCGATAGCCTCCTGACGCAGGTCGAGGAAATGCTCCAGTCCCAGCCCCGCCGCCAGCAGGGCCGCCTCTTTCTGGCCTCCAAGCTCGTGGAGGTAGTTCACGCCGTGCCAGAACTCCTCTTCGCTGATGTTGTACTCCTCAATCAGCCCGCAGATGTTTTCCAGCAGTTGATGAACAATGGCTTTTACCCGCTCATCTCCCGCCGGCGCGTTGAGTCCGGCCCCTTCACGCAGCAGCGATTGAATCTCAGGCTGCCGGATAAACGACAATTTTTGTGAAACTACATTGCTCATAAATGCCTCACGTCTCTTCTTGTGCAGGGTCTCGATTTCCGTATGCAATCGTGTTTTTTCACCATAAGTCCCATAACCGATGGTTAACAAACCAATAACCATAAGTGACTTGATCCTGACAATAGGGCGCAGTTTGGGCACTGACAACGGCGATAATCGAAGTTTTGTGCGATTATCGACGTGATTGTTATATTAAGGTTAATAGTGTGATCGGTGTGGTAAAATCATCACACAAGATCCGCGTACTCTTTTTTCGCCTTATAGTGGTATTCCGGTGAGCAGATGAAATTCGTCGATGGAGAGGGATAACATGGCCGATAAACACACACCCGACCACACGCGTGTGCAGGTCACTCAAAACCCCAATTTTATGCTGTCGCTGGCCCGCGGGCTTGAGGTGCTGAATGCATTCACGCCGCAGAGGCAAAGACTGACCATTTCCCAGCTCAGTCAGAAAACGCAAATTTCGCGCGCCGCGGTGCGCCGCTGCCTCTATACGCTGGCGGCGCTCGGGATGGTTCACAGTCCCGACGGTCGCAGCTATGAGCTTCTGCCGCGCGTACTGGCGGTAGGCCACGCCTACCTGGCCGGCACGCCGCTGGCGAAGGTGGCGCAGCACGCGCTGGATGGCCTCAGTAAGCACCTTCATCAATCCTGCTCCGCCGCCACGCTGGATGGCGATAATATTCTCTATATTGCCCGCGCGGCGGTGAATAATCTGCTGAGTGTCGATATCGGCCGCGGAAGCCGGCTGCCGGCATGGGCAACCTCGATGGGACGCGTGCTGCTGAGCGCCCTGCCGCAGGAGCAGCTGGAATTGGCGCTGACGCGTGCCAGCTTAGTACGCTACACGCCGCACACCCTGTGCGATATCCCGGGTCTTCGTGATGAGATAGCCAGAGTCAGGATGCAGGGGTACGCGCTGGCTGACAGGCAAATAGAGCTTGGGCTGTGCTCTCTGGCGGTTCCCCTGCTCTCCCGCGGCGGTCAGGTTATCGCGGCGCTCAACGTCGGCGTCCCGGCGACGTCGATGACCCCTGATGCCCTCAAGGATACGGCGCTTGCCCCGCTGCGCTACGCCGCAATGGAACTGTCGCTGCAGCTGTAGCTCAGGCGGGAGGTTGAGGAGGCTTACCGTCCCCTTTTGTTGGCTCAGGTATGATGTCGAAGAGGTTTTATCCTATGGAAGCTGGCGAGATTGCATCCTTTTTATGCAGCACATTTGGCCTGCAGAATAATAAGGCACCGGCCTTCAGCAAGGGGTGCGGTTCGCTGCGCTATATCACCACGCCGTGCGGCGTGTTTGCCGATATTGATAAATTTAATCATACGATTGTTCCCGTACCGACTGCACAATATGGCGAGCGGCTGGTATTCAAACTGGTGGTTGACGGGGAGATCTGCATCAGAAATCGGGCAGGCGAACAGTGGCTGGCCCGCGGTTCGTTATTTCTCACCACGCTGACGCCTGGCTATGAGGAGTCGTTCACCTCGCCGGGAACGCTCTTTGCCATTGCCTGCGAGAAGCATCGCTGCCAGAGGATAATGCCACTGCTCAGAAGGGATAATGGCGTCGCGATGCAGCTTAACCATAGCGACTTTCAGTATCTGACCCAGCTTATCAATCACTATATTGATAACGGCGGGAAAATAAGCAGCGCGCTTTCCACCGTGAATAGCGAAATGATCATCGCCCTTCTCGGCGAGATGCTACTTCAGAGCCCGCCCCCCAGACAGGCGCGCCTGACGGCCAGAAACCATAACATTATTGCCATCGAGTCCTATATCTCGGAGCATCTTCATAATCCGCAACTGGACGCGAATAGGGTCTCTGAAGGCGTCCGCCTGAGCGTTAATTATATTAATCGGCTGCTGGCTGAGGATAATCTCTCGCTCATGAAGCTGGTGTGGCAGCGCAGGCTGGACGAGGCAAAAATGTTACTGCAGACCCCGGCAATGCAGCACCTGCAGCTGGCAGAAATCGCCTGGCAGTGCGGCTTTCGCAGCCAGTCGCATTTCTGCCAGGCGTTCAAAAAACGCTTTGGCGCCACGCCGAAAGCAGTACGGGCCGCTCACCTGGACTGATAGCGCTTACGACGCCCGCACGGTGCGTATTGAGCGGACGTGGGAGTAAATATCAAAGCTGAATTTTCCGTGATATTTACCGATGCCCGACGGGCCAATTCCGCCAAACGGCAGTTCACTCGACAGAACATGGGTCATAATATCGTTGATCTGCGCATCTCCCGATTGCACGGTTTTAATGAACGACAGGGCCTTCTCCGTATCCCTGCTGAAGATATATAGCGCAAGCGGCCGGGCGTGGTAGCGGATAATATTCTCCCGGCACTCCGTAAGGTCCCTGTAGGTGACAACCGGCAAAATCGGACCAAAGATCTCCTCCTGCATCAGGGCGTCGTCCCAGCCCACACGGCTGACGACGGTGGCCGAAAATTGCCTTGTCGCTTCGCTGTACTCGCCGCCGGTTTCCACGTTACCGCGCGTCTGCTGCAGATAACCTGCCAGTTTCTGGATTTGCCGGCTGTTAACGATTTTGCCGAGACTTTGCTGCCCATACGCGGCGGCAACCCGCGCCGTCAGCCGGGAGACTATCTCATCATGCCTGTCTTCAGGTACCAGAAGATAATCCGGCGCCACGCAGGTCTGGCCGCTATTCAGATACTTGGCAAACAGCAGGCGCTCAATCAGATGGTCAATGTCCGCGTCGTCAAAGACCACCACCGGGCATTTGCCCCCCAGCTCCAGTACGACGGGAGCAAGCTGCTCCGCCGCCGCTTTCATAACGATTTTCCCGACCTGCGGGCTGCCGGTAAAGAAATAGAAGTCAAAGGGCTTCGCGAGTAATAGCTCGTTTTCTTTTCTTCCGCCCTCCACTACGGCCACATAAGCGGGCGGGAATGAGAGATCGATAATCTTTTTGATGATTTTCGAGGTCTCTGGGGTGGCTTCCGAGGGCTTGAGGATCGCCGTATTCCCCGCCGCAATGGCGCCCACCAGCGGCGTCAGCGTCAGATTAAACGGATAGTTGAAGGGACCGATAACGTAGCACACGCCAAACGGCTCGCGGCAGATACGCCCTTCAGATCCGGCCAGCGTACCGCTCAGCATAAATACATCATCACGGGCCCACTGCGCGAGCCCCTCAAGGGCACTGTCAATCTCTTCCACGACCGCGCCAATTTCCACCCGATCAACGATCTCCGGCGTTTTCCCGAGATCGCTCTCAAGCGCCGTATATATGTGTTGACGATGCTGGAAAATGACCTCTTTTAATTTCCGTAACGCCGCCAGGCGCACCGCGAGATCGCGCGTCTTGCCGGCATAAAACCAGGCTTTCTGCTGTTTAAAAATATCATCGATCGCATTTTCACTATTCATAGACTTTCTCTGCGTAATTTAAAAGACATACAGGAATCTGAGATTCACGCCGCTATCTTTCCGATAGCCGCTGTTAACATCAACATCGTGAATAAGTTGCGTACTCACCTGAAAATGACCGGCAAACAGCTGTTGATACTCAAGACGAAGCTGCTGCGATGACGTTTTACTGTCACTATAATCATTATCGATATACTGCCGCCCGCCCATCAGTACCGAATAGCCGAGCGCGATTTTCTGCCGCGGGTTCAGGTCATAGCGTAGGTTGGTCTGCACTTGATAGGTGGGATGCTGCTTCAGCGTCTGGTGGCCATCATTGCCCGCATCGGTATTATGGCCATAGAATACCGAGTCCTGATAAAGCTCAAGGCTAAATTTATCATAAATGGGTTCGACCCAGCCTAACTGCAAATCGAATTTATAGCGGTTTTCACCGATATTGATATTACGATGCCGGTCATATTTTCCCAGCGGTACGGTCAGTAATGGCGTTACGCCAAAATAGCGTCCGATATAGCCCGCCGTCGGCTGGTTGACTAACCAGAATGTAGCCCCGATTATCGGGTCACTAAATCCGGTCGCATTCCCTAACGACTGCCCGTTAACGCTGGCATTTCTGACGCTACCGTAAGGAATGAGTATCTGCGGATCGACGATAATCCCGCCAATCTCAGCATAGTGGATCAGACGCAGGATCGACATTTCCGTTCTGAGATATCCCTCCTGCTTTTTTCCCTGCTGATAGTAGTGATTAGCCTCGCTGTACTGCAGATACAGGGCCGCTAAATTCGTCCCCGCCGGCATCGCATCATAATCGCCGGCATTGATATCCACGGCGCAGGCGCCCGTGGCATACAGCGCGCTGGCACATCCCAGTAATGCTGGAAGGATAACCGATTTCATTATATTTATTCCCGAATAGAGTAAACAGGCAGTTGGTAAGAGTAATGACAACACCAATCTAACAATAATTAAACATGGTTTTTTAGCGTCCTGTGCATTTGTTTTTATTGAAATGTGCACAAAACAAAAAATACAAACAAAAACATGGCATTATTAAAATAGTTTATTTTATCATTCATTGCTGTTTTTATTTTTAGAGCATTGCGTCAGTTAACATTATTGTTAATATAAATTAACGCCAGTACCTTACCTGAAACCCTGCTCCCGCCTTTTGATAATCATAGCGGGCCGTCTGTCATTAAGGATTTAAAATGTCTGAACATGAGTTTGATATATTAATTATCGGCAGCGGAGCTGCCGGCTGCGTGATTGCCGGACATCTCGCCGAAAAAACAAAAGCAAAAATTATCGTCCTCGAAGCCGGGAGCCGCGATAAAGATCCGCTCATTCATATTCCGGCAGGCTATGGCCGTATTCTGGCTAAAGACCACCACGTCTGGCCTTACGATACCATTCCCCAGCACGGCACGACCCGGCGATTCCGAATGGGTAAAGTCGTGGGCGGGGGGTCATCCATTAATGCCATGTGTTACGTACGCGGGCAGAAGCGCGATTTCGATAGCTGGTACCAGGCCAGCGGCCGCGACGGCGACTGGTCCTTTGAGAATATCTGGAAAACGTTTATCGAGCAGGAGAAGAGCGACACTTTTCATAATAAGCACCACGGTATTGATGGATCTCTGGCCGTTCAACTTCCGCACGGGATTAATACGCTCAACCAGTACTGCCTGAAAGCGTTCCAGGAGTATGGCCTTCCCTACAATCCTGACTACAACGGCGATACTCAGATCGGCGTTTCCCCCGTCCAGAGTAACGTGAGCGATGGCAAACGGTGCAGCGCGTACGTTGCCCATCTCAGGCGTCATGTCGATAGCGGTCGGGTGACCCTGCAAACTGATACGGTCGTGCGGCGGATCCTTTTTAAAGGTAATAAGGCCGTTGGCGTGGAAACCGGTGATGGTACCCGCCTGATGGCAAAAAACGTGATAGTGTCAGCCGGGGCCGTACAGACACCGAAAATTTTGATGCATTCCGGCATCGGGCCTGCCGATCACCTGCAAAAATTTGGCATTCAGCCCCTCGTCAATCTTCCGGGCGTGGGTGAAAATTTGCATGACCATCCGATTATTCCGGTCAGCGCCTACGTCAGGGGAACCCTTGGCTATCAGTCCGCCGCCTCGGGCGCGGGGGCTCTGAAAGCAGGAATGCGCTATTACCTGACCAAAGATGGCCCGGCCTCAGGTAACGGAATAGAAACCGTCTCTTACTGGGATCCGCAGGATTTCAGCGCCGAGCCTACGGTGCAGTGCTATCACGAACCCATTATTTCAGACAACGGCCTGACGCCCACGGGCACACGTTCGGGGATCACGTTTGCGCTGGTGGTACTCCAGCCCCGCAGCCGTGGCTCTGTACGTCTGGGGAGCAGAGATCCGCTGGCGATGCCGCTCATCGACCCGAAATTCATTGATGATAAGTACGATCTTGAGGTGGGTATTCAGGCCGTTAAGGCCATTCGCAAGGTGATGAGCCATGGCTCCCTGGCCAGCGTTCTTGAGGAGGAAGCGATGCCGGGTCCGGCAGTCCAGAGCGATGAGCAGATCGGTGAATTCGTGAAGCGCGTTGCCACCACGATGTGGCATCCGGTCGGCACCTGCCGAATGGGGGGCGATGAGATGGGCGTGGTGGATGCCGATCTGAAGGTGAAACAGACAGAAAACCTGTATGTGATGGATGCTTCTGTGATGCCCAACATCACCAGCGGCAATACCAATGCTCCGACGCAGGCGCTGGCGCTGATTGGCGCTAAACGGCTAGTTAAACGCCTCAGCGCTTAGCGTTTCTCCCTTCCGGTGACGGCGCGCAGGACAGCCCGTCGCCGGAAGCCTCTGCGGTTATCAACGCGGACTAGCGCACCCTCGGCAGCTCCGCAAACCGGGTGGTATACCCCGGCGACAGCATCTCCCGCTTCATGCTCCACGCCTTCTCGCAGCCCTGCCCGGCAAACCAGATACGGCCCCGGCCCTTGCGGTTTATCTCATCGACGATGTGCATCAGCGCGGCGCTGTTGGCCCATGGCGTTCTGCTATCGAACAGGTCCGGCTGCGCTACGCCGCTGCTGTAAAAATCCGCCAGCATCACGCCGGCCTTCATATAGCGGTGCCCCGGCTGCCAGATGCGATCCAGCGCACCGGTAGCGGCATGGATAATATCGCGGGTGTCGTTAGTCGGCAGCATCAAGGTGGTCGCGGCCTGCCGGGCGTAGTAGCACTCGCCGTCGGCGTGGGGGCTGGTGCGGATAAAAACGCTGATAAAACGGCAGAACTGCTTTTCCTGGCGCAGCTTTTCTGCGGCGCGTTCGGCGTAGGTGCAGATGGCCTGGCGCATCTCCTCATACTGCGTAATGCGGTAGCCAAAGGAGCGGCTGCACACGATCTGCTGTTTGGTCGGGACGAACTCCTCCTGGGCCAGGCACACCTCGCCGCGCAGCTCGCGGGCGGTGCGTTCCAGCACGACGTTAAAGTGCTTGCGGATAACCCACGGCGAGCAGGTAGCCAGATCGAGCGCCCACTGAATGCCCAGCAGCTCCAGCTTTTTGCTGATGCGCCGTCCGACGCCCCACACTTCGCCGACCGGCGTCCGCTCCAGCACCTTTCGCTGGCGAACCGGGCTGGAGAGATCGACCACACCGCCGCTTTCCGGCCAGCGCTTGGCGGCATAGTTGGCTAATTTGGCCAGCGTTTTGGTCGGCGCGATGCCGACCCCCACTTTCAGGCCGGTATGCTGAAATATCCGGCTGCGGACCTGATGCCCGAACTCACCGAGCGGCATACAGCGGCTGATGCCCGAGACGTTCACAAAGGCCTCATCGATGGAATAGATCTCTATTCGGGGCGACATCTCCGCCAGGGTATCCATCACCCTGGCGCTGAGATCGGCATACAGCGCGTAGTTGGAGCTGAACACCGTCACTCCGCGGCGGCGCAGCTCCTCCTTAATTTTGAAATACGGCGACGCCATGCCGATACCCAGCGCCTTCGCCTCCGCCGAGCGCGAAATGATGCAGCCATCGTTGTTGGAGACCACCACCACCGGCCTGCCCTGCAGGTCCGGGCGAAAAACCGTCTCGCACGAGGCGTAGAAGTTATTGACATCCACCAGCGCAAACATGGCTATTTAAACATCTTGATGGCAGAGGTGACGACGCCGAAGATCTGCAGCTCCCCATCGTCGCGGAACGCGATCGCCGGATAGCCGCTGTTGCGCGGAATAAGCCGTAGCGCCGGGCGAGTCTGCAGCTCTTTCACGGTAAACTCACCGTCAACGGACGCCACCACGATATCGCCGTGCTGCGCCGTCAGGGAGCGATCTACCACCAGCAGATCGCCGTCGCTGATGCCCGCGCCCAGCATGGAATCACCGCTGACTCTGACAAAATAGGTGGCGCTGGGGTGGCTGACCAGCAGGCTGTGCAGGTTCAGGCGATCCTCAACGTAATCCTGCGCCGGGCTGGGAAAGCCGCAGGGGACGCGATCGGTGAACAGAGGCAGCGGGAAAATGGCGTGAATATCAAGGGGGCGAAGAAGCTGCATAATGGCAATCCTTACTAACTGTATATATATACAGTATCGCTATAGATAGCCGACGATCAAGTGGTTCTGTGGGGGAATTGGGGAAGTGATTGAGGGGGAAGAGGATTTAGAGAAACGCGTTTAAATCCCCGGCAGCGCCGGGGACAGCGCACTCTCCCGGCGCGCGGCGCCCTACTCCAGCGCCAGCAGCGCAAAGGTCGCCAGCCAGTGCCCGCCGCTATAGTGGCTGCCTACCACGTGCTCAACGCTTGCCGCGAGGTGCTGCTCGACGGCGCGGCTCAGCGCCTGCTGCCCCGCATGGTCTTTGGGCAATGCGCTGGCGATATGCTTCATACACCAGGCGCGACTGAGGTTTAATCCGTCGAGGTGGGCAATTTTTGGATCGGTACGGTCGCTCACCTGCGCCGGGTTCATCAGCGCGGTCACCGACCCCACCTCTGGCAGAAAGCGCCCGAACCAGGCCGGAAAATCATCCACCACCTTACTCATCAGCAGCGCTTCGGTCAGCGCCCCGGAAATATACTCATCGCCGCCCGGCTCGTAGTGGGCCGGATAGTGCGTATCAGCAAGATAAAAGCGCGCTGATGCCGCCCGAATGGCTTGCTCAAGCGCCGCGTCCTCCACCGCGCGGGCATAATCCAGCGCCAGGGCCAGCGCGAACGCCGTGTTGTAGTGCGTACCGACCCGGATCGGATAGGTAAGCTTGCTGAGGTAATCCATCAGCCTGCGGCGAATATCCTGGGCCAAGGGCTGCAGCGTTTGATACCAGCCCCCGGCCTGCGGCAGAGAGGACTGTTTCAGCTCCTGGGCCAGCGCCAGCAGCCAGCCGTAGCCATACGGTCGCTCAAACGATGCGCGAAAAGGCGCGTTAAAATAGGCCAGCTCCTGTGCGACATTTTCTTCAGTCAGGTGGTCGTTGAATAGCGCAACGATCTCATCCCGACACGAGAGCGTCGGGTAGAGGCGCAGGCAGCGCAGCAGCAGCCAGTAGCCGTGTACCGCCGAGTGCCAGTCAAAACAGCCGTAAAAAATCGGATGCAGCGCGCGGGGCGGCAAAACATCATCATCACTATTAAGCAGATGCATAATGTGGTTCGGATACTCCTGACGCAAATAGGTCAATGGCATTCTGGCAAAAGCGTCGGCCTGATGTTGCGTTAATTGCATAACAGCTCCTTAGATCGTCGCCGCCCTTAGCGGAAGACGAGGAAATACATTAAGAACACGTTCACCACCAGCAGGGTTAACGCGGTGGGGATCTGAATTTTTATCACCTGATACTTGTCCTTAAGCTCCAGCAGCGCGGCGGGAACAATATTGAAATTGGCGGCCATCGGCGTCATCAGCGTGCCGCAATACCCGGCGTACATGCCAATGGCCAGCAGCGGCGCCGGATTACCGTGGTGGACGTTAATCAGGAACGGCAGGGCTATGCCGGCGCTCAGCACCGGGAATGCGGCGAACGCATTACCCATAATCATGGTGAACAGCGCCATGCCAACGCAGTAGATCGCCACCAGCATGAAGCGGTTATCCGGGTTAACAAACAGGCTCACCACCTTCTGCACCGCTCCCCCGGTATTGGCTGCGACAAAGACGCCGCCCAGCATGGCGAGCATCTGCGGCAGGATCACCGCCCAGCCGATGGTATCCACCAGCCGCCGCGACTGGCGAATCGCGTGCAGCGGCGTCCCCCTGGTCAGCCACCAGCCGGTGAGGACCGCCGCGATGCAGGCCACGCACAGCGCCGCCAGGGTGAGCTGCTTCTGATCGAGCAGATAAACGCCGCCAATCGCAACGCCTTTCAGAAACAGGGTGCCGATGACCGTCACAACCGGGATCATCAGCGCAGGTATAAACAGTGCGTTTTTCAGGCGATTCGATGAGGCAGCGCGCTCCTCCTCGGAGGACATCTGATAGCGCCCTTTCCCGACCAGCCCGAAACCGGCCAGCAAAGCAATGACGATAACGCAGCCGCCGATGATCCGGTACGCCAGCGATCTTCCCAGCGCCTGCACCATCAGGTCGCCAAACAAAAATATCCCGCCAAACAGAAACCAGAACAGCGCGGTAGTGAGGCGTTTAGGATTTGCCCGATCGCGCAGGGTCATGATCACCAGCAGCATCACTACGAAGCCAATCAGGTAGTACACGCGGTTAATGGTCATCAGCGTCGTCATTGGGCGATCTCCTGCATGCCCTGTTCTGCTCGCCAGGCCATAACATCGCGGCGGATGCTGGCATCCAGGCGCAGCAGGCGCGTCATATGAATAACCAGGGCGGCAATCGCGGTCGGAATGGCCCACAGGCCGATGTGCAGCGGCTCAATGCCCTCGATACCGTTCTCCTTGAGAAAAGCGTCGATCAGCAGGACTGCGCCGAAGGCGATAAAAATATCTTCCCCGAAGAAAACGGCGATATTGTCGCAGGCGGCGGCGTGGGCTTTGATTTTGTCGCGGATGTGCGGCGGCAGCTCGCCATATTCGTTCAGCGCCGCGCCTTCGGCCATCGGTGCCAGCAGCGGGCGCACCGTCTGCGCATGGCCGCCAAGCGACATCAGCCCCAGCGCCGCCGTCCCTTCGCGGGCGACAAAGTAGAGCATCAGAATACGCGCCGAGGTGGCGCTGGCAATCTTCGCCACCCAGGCCTGCGCGCGCTCTTTGAGTCCGTAATACTCCAGCAGGCCGATAACCGGCAGGATCAGAATAAAGGTGGCCAGCGAACGGCTGTTGACGAACTTCTCGCCAAAGGTCTCCAGCAGCATACCGAAGTCCATGCCAGCCAGCAGACCCGTCGCCAGGCCCGCCACCACGACTACCAGCAGCGGGTTAAAGCGCAAAGCAAAACCGATAACCACGACCGGTATTCCGATCAGCGGCAGCAGCGTAGATGCGTCCATAACTATTTCCCTATTCAGAATGAGTGCTGCGCGCCGGTGGCTATTTTTATTGGACCTCACGGGCGTGAGGCGGGTGCGCTGCGGCGCGCGATGTTGTGTTTTTGTTTCAGCCTTCGTAGAGGCCGAACAAAAAACTTATAACGAAATAGCAAAAAGAGATAAACAATTTATCCCTGAAACAGGTTTATTTTACGGCACGCGAATTATCAGTCTGGACGGGTATCTGCCTACTCCGCACTCCTCCTCACTTCCTGAACCAGCCCCATTCTCTCCACCAGCAGCGGTTCCAGCCACGCCATAAACAGCTGCAGGGGCCGGGAGAGGTGCCGCCGGTGCGGATAGAGCAGATTCACCGGCAGCGCGTTCGGCAGAAAGTCGGGCATCACCTCCCGCAGAGTGCCGTCTGCCAGCAGATCCTGCACGTCATACGCCGGGATCTGAATCAGGCCCAGTCCCGCCGCGCAGGCGGCAATATAGGCCTCGGCGCTGTTAACGCTGAGCCGGTGATCCACGTCGCAGCTCAGGGTTTCTCCGTTCGCCTCCCACTCCCAGCGCGCGCGGCGCCCGGAGGTCGGTGAGGCGTAACCCACCGCAAAATGCCCGGTCAGCTGCTGCGGAGAGTCCGGTTCGCCGTGCGCCGCCAGGTATTCTGCCGAGGCGACGTTAATCAGCTTCATCATACCGATCCGCCGCGCCACCATGCCGGAGTCGCTCAGCTCGCCGACGCGCAGCGCGCAGTCGGTGCCCTCTTCGGCCAGATTGACGCTGCGGTCGGTGACGCCAAGCTCAATGCGGATCTGCGGGTGAAGGGCAAAAAAGTCCGGCAGCGCGGGCGCCACAATCAGCCGCCCGATACGCCCCGGCACGTCCACGCGAATGGTGCCCGCCACCTGTTCGCCGTCATAGCGAAACAGGTTCACCGCCTCCTCGACGTCCTGCACCACGGTCCGGCAGCGGGCGTAAAACGCGCTGCCGTCGGAGGTCAGCGATACGCTGCGGGTGGTGCGGTGCAGCAGGCGGGTATCGAGCCGCGTTTCCAGCTGGCGAACGGCCGCCGAAATGGTCGACACCGGGCGGTTCATCGCCTCGGCGGTGCGCACAAAGCTGCCGTTCTCGGCGACGCGGAGAAAGATCCGAAACAGCTCAATGGTGTCCATAGCGCCTCATTATTCGCTAATTCTGAATAGTGTATGCAGTTTAACCCTCTTTATACATTATCTGCTGGAAGTAAGCTGCTTATTACCGGAATAACCCGGCGCATTAATAAGACAGGAGCTGCACCATGTCCCATCGCACCATTAACGGTAAAACCGTCCTTATTGCCGGCGGCGCTAAAAACCTCGGCGGCCTGATTGCCCGCGACTTTGCGCAACAGGGCGCCCGCGCCATTGCCATTCACTACAACAGCGACGCCAGCCGCAAAGAGGCGGAAGAGACCGTCGCCGCGGTGAAGGCCGCCGGCGCCGAAGCCGCCGCTTTCCAGGCTGATCTCACCTCGGCTGCGGCCATGGAAAAGCTGTTCGCCGATGCGGTTGCCGCCTTTGGTCAGCCGGATATCGCCATCAACACCGTGGGGAAAGTGCTCAAAAAACCGATGGCGGACATCACGGAAGCAGAGTTCGATGAGATGAGCGCCGTGAATGCCAAATCGGCGTTCTTCTTTCTGAAAGAAGCCGGAAAGCAGGTGCGCGATAACGGCAAGATCTGTACGCTGGTCACCTCACTGCTCGGGGCCTATACGCCGTTTTACGCCGCCTATGCGGGCATGAAGGCGCCGGTAGAGCACTTTACCCGCGCCGCCTCAAAAGAGCTGGGCGAGCGCGGCATTTCGGTCACGGCGATTGGTCCCGGCCCGATGGATACGCCATTCTTCTATCCAGCGGAGGGCGCCGACGCGGTGGCCTACCATAAAACGGCCGCCGCCCTGTCGCCGTTCAGCAAAACCGGCCTGACCGACATTGAAGATATCGTACCGTGGGTGCGCTTTCTGGTCAGCGAAGGCTGGTGGATGACCGGTCAGACGATACTGATTAACGGCGGCTACACGACGAAATAGGCCCACACACCAGAGAGGAACATCATTGTGAAGATGACCGGCAATACGATTCTCATTACCGGCGGCGGCTCCGGCATCGGTGAAGCCCTGGCCCACCGCCTGCACGACCTTGGTAACACGGTGATTATCGCCGGGCGCCGGCTGGAGGCGCTGGAGGCATCGATTGCCGGTCGGGAAAATATGCACGCGCTGACGCTGGACATCAGCAGTCCTGAGGGCATCGCCGACTTCGCCGCCCGTCTGCTGGCAGCGCATCCGACGCTCAACGTGCTGGTGAACAACGCGGGCATTATGCGCTTTGAGTCGCCGGACAGCGCCCGGGATCTGACGGATGCGGAAGAGACCATTACCACCAACCTGCTGGGACCGATCCGCATGACCGACGCGCTGGTCGATCACCTGTCGGCGCAGGCGAATCCCGCCATCATCAACGTCACCTCCGGCCTGGCATTCGTGCCGCTGGTCACCACCCCGACCTACAACGCCACCAAAGCGGCGATCCACTCCTACACCGTCTCGCTACGGGAGGTGCTGAAGGGCAAAGTGGAAGTGATCGAGCTGGCGCCGCCCGCGGTGCAGACCGGGCTGACGCCCGGCCAGGAGACGCGCGAAGGCTATATGCCGCTCGCCGCGTTTACCGATGAGGTAATGGATCTGCTGGCGCAGCAGCCGACGCCGAAAGAGATCCTGGTCAAGCAGGTCGGCTTCCTGCGCTTTGCCGAAGCGGAGGGCCGCTTCATTGATACGCTGGAGAAGCTTAACGCGTTTGTGGAGAAGGTTAGCCACTGAGCGTGGCCGGGCCGGGCGTCCTGCCCGGCCTGAGCGTTATGTAGCAAAATTCCCTCCGCTTATGCGCATATAATATTGAAGAAAATCACATTGCTAAGGAGATAGCATGCGCCAGAGAACCATCGTATGTCCCGTCATACAAAATGACGGTGAATTTCTTCTCTGTAAAATGGCCGCCGACCGCGGGGTTTTCCCCGGCCAGTGGGCCTTGCCCGGCGGTGGAATGGAGCCTGGTGAAACGATGGAGGCGGCGCTCAGGCGCGAAATTATGGAGGAGTTAGGCGATAAGTTACTGATTACCGATATCAAGCCGTGGGCATTTCGCGATGATACCCGGACCAAAACCTATCCGGATGGCTCCAGCGAAGATATTTATATGATTTACCTCATTTTTGATTGTCTTAGTGCCAATCGGGATATCACGTTTAACGAGGAGTTTCAGGAGATTATCTGGGTGAAGCCGGAAATGATAAAAAGCCTGGATTTGAATGAGGCCACCCGGATCACGTTTATCCAAAAAGGGCTTATTTAACAGCTATCCCCGGCGTTAAGGCCGGGGATCTCCCCTACTCGCTCCCCGCCGCGCCCATCTCATCAAATACCTGCTGAGCCAGGTGCATGGTGGCGTTGGCAGCGGGCAGCCCGCAGTAGAGCGCGGAGTGCATAATCAGCTCCTTCAGCTCGTCGCGGGTGACGCCGTTGTTGAAGGCCGCCCGCAGGTGCATTTTCAGCTCCGCCTCGCGGTTGAGGGCGATGAGCATGGCGATGGTGATCATGCTGCGGGTGTGGTGATTAAGCCCCGGCCGCGTCCAGGTTTCTCCCCAGGCGTAGCGGGAAATAAAGTTCTGGAACTCCTCATTCAGCGGGCTCAGGCCCTGCAGGCTGCGGTCAACGTGGGCGTCGCCCAGCACCTTGCGGCGCACCGCAATGCCCTGTTTATAGCGCTCTTCGTCGGTCATGCTTTTTCTCCAAAAAAATCCACCAGCGCCGCGCTAAAGGCTTCCGGCGCTTCGACGTTGGACAGGTGCGAGGCGGGTAACACCACCCGCCTGCTGCCCGCGATCTGCTGATGCAGGAAATCGGCGTCGGCCACGGTGGTAACCGGATCGTGCTCGCCGGCGATAATCAGCACCGGCGCGCTGATGGCGGCCACTTCCGCCCGCAGGTCGGCCCCGGCCAGCGCCTCGCAGCACTCGGCGTAGCCTTCCGGATCCTGCTGCGCCAGCGTGTGGATCAGCGGCTCGACCACCTCCGGCGCGTGCTGGCGAAACTCGGGGGTAAACCAGCGGTCGGCGGTGCCTGCCGCCACCACGCCGAGCCCCTCCTCCCGCACCGCGCGGGCGCGGGAGAGCCAGGCCGACTGTTCGCCGATTTTGGCGGCGGTGTTGGCCACGGCCAGAGCGTGAAAGCGCTCCGGGGCAAAGCGCGCCAGCCACAGGCCGGTCAGGCCGCCGACCGAAATGCCGCAGAAAAAGGCTTTGTCGATATTCAGGCTATCGAGCAGCTCAACCACGTCTTCGCCGAGCTGGGCGAGGGTGACTTTCCCGCGCTTCGCGGTCTGTCCGTGGCCGTGGGTATCGTAGCGCAGCACGCGAAAGCGCGCGGTCAGCGCCGCCAGCTGCGGCTGCCACAGCGCGGTGGTGGTGCCCATCGAGTTAGAGAGAACCACCACCGGTGCCTCTTCGGGGCCATCAAGCTGATAGTGAATCGTCATGCGTGTTGCTCCTTATAGCGCGCCAGGACCTGACGCACAAAACGGTTGGCGCTGCCGGTGCCCCGGGCGGGGTCCAGCAGCTGCGTAAGCTGTTGTTCGCTGAAGTGGGCGCTCATCTGCGGATCGGCCGTCAGCAGGGCGAGCAGCGGGCGTTTCTCGTCGAGCGCCCGGTGGCAGAGGGCTTCGATATGGTGATGCGCCGCCTGTTTGCCAATGTGCGCCGCCAGGGCCAGGGTCGCGGACTCGGCCATGATCAGGCCGTGGGTAATGTCGAGATCGGCGCGCATCTTGTCGCTATCGACCCGCATCCCCTGCACCAGCTGCGTGGTCTGCACCAGCGCGCCGCCGGTGAGCATCAGCAGCTCGGGCAGCACTTCCCACTCCGCCTGCCAGCCGCCGAGCGCCCGCTCGTGCTGCTGGATCTGGCCGCCGTAGAGGGTCGCCATCAGCCCCGGCGTGCGCTGGGCGGCGGTGAGGATTGCCGCGCAGCCCACCGGGTTGCGCTTGTGGGGCATGGCCGACGAACCGCCGCGCCCTTCCGCCACCGGCTCGCCCACTTCCGCCACTTCGGTCTGCATCAGCAGAGCGAAATCGCCGGCGAATTTGCCCAGCGTACCGCAGACCCCGGCGTACCAGTGTCCGACCTCCAGCAGCCGGTCGCGCTGGCTGTGCCAGGGCGTATCCGCCTCGGCAAGGTCCAGTTCGCGGGCCAGCTGCGCCGCGACGGCCTGCGCGTCATCCCCCAGCGATGCCAGGGTGCCCGCCGCGCCGCCGAACTGCAGGGTCAGCGCCCCGGCGCGCACGGCGTCGAGCCGCTGCCGCCAGCGCAGCAGCGCGTCGAGGGTGCCCGCCAGCTTAAGGCCGAAGGTGACCGGCAGCGCGTGCTGCATCCAGGTGCGGCCCGGCATTGCGGTATCCTGATAGCGCGCCGCCTGCTGCGCCAGCGCCGCCAGCAGGGCGTCCAGCTGCCCCTGCGTCCAGTCGAGGGCGCTGCGCAGCTGCAGGACAAAGCCGGTGTCGATGGCGTCCTGGCTGGTGGCGCCCCAGTGGACGTAGCGCGCCGCGTCGCCGTCAGCCGCCTTGACGGCTGCCGTCAGCTGCCTGACCAGCGGAATCGCGAGATTACCGGCCCCGGCGGCGGCCTGCGCCAGCGCGGCAAAATCAATCTGCCCGGCGCTGCAGGCCGCTTCAATAGCGGGCACCGCCGCCGCAGGAATGACGCCGGCCTGCGCCTCGGCGCGGGCCAGGGCGGCCTCGAAGTCGAGCATCCCCTGCACCGCCCGCGCATCGCTGAATATCTCCGCCAGCGCGCTGCCGCGCGCCAGCGGCGTCAATAGATCCATGCCCCTTCCTTCTGTCCGTTATACCCGTTCAATGATCAGCGCGATCCCCTGGCCGACGCCGATGCACATGGTGCACAGGGCGTAGCGGCCGCCGGTGCGCCGCAGCTGATAGGCCGCCGTCATCGCCAGCCGACCGCCGGATGCCCCGAGCGGATGCCCCAGCGCGATCGCCCCGCCGTTGGGGTTAACGTGCGCCGCATCGTCCGGCAGGCCCAGGCTGCGGGTGACCGCCAGCGCCTGGGCGGCGAAGGCTTCATTCAACTCGATGACGTCCATCTGGTCCAGCGTTAATCCGGTTTGGGCCAGCACTTTACGCACCGCGGGCGACGGCCCGAAGCCCATAATGCGCGGCGCCACCCCGGCGGTGGCAATACCGACTACCCGCACCAGCGGCTGCAGATCGTGCTCGCGCAGCGCCCGTTCGCCGGCCAGCAGCAGCGCGCAGGCGCCGTCGTTGACGCCGGAGGCGTTGCCCGCCGTCACGCTGCCGTCGGCGCGCACCACCCCTTTCAGTTTAGCCAGCGCCTCAGCAGATGTGCTGCGCGGATGCTCGTCGCGGGTGAAATTGAGCGGCTCGCCCTTGCGCTGCGGGACGGACACGGCGATCAGCTCGTCGTCAAACGCGCCCTGCTCCTGGGCGCGGGCGGTGCGCTGCTGGCTGCGCAGGGCGAAGGCGTCCTGATCGGCGCGGGAGATGTTAAATTCGTCGGCGACGTTTTCCGCCGTTTCCGGCATCGAATCAACGCCGTACAGCGACTTCATCAGCGGGTTGATAAAGCGCCAGCCGATGGTGGTGTCTTCCATCTTCATGCTGCGGCTGAAGGCGCTCTCCGCCTTGCCCATCACGAAGGGGGCCCGGGACATGCTCTCAACGCCGCCGGCGATCATCAGCTGCGTTTCGCCGCTCTTAATCGCCCGCGCCGCCACGCCGATAGCGTCGAGGCTGGAGCCGCACAGGCGGTTAACGGTACTGCCCGGCACCGTCTCCGGCAGCCTGGCCAGCAGCAGGGCCATGCGGGCGACGTTGCGGTTGTCTTCTCCGGCCTGGTTGGCGCAGCCGTAAATCACATCGTCAATAAAGGCCGGATCCAGCCCCGGATTGCGCGCCAGCAGCGCTTTAAGCGGCAGCGCGGCCAGATCGTCGGCGCGAACGGTTGAGAGCGTACCGCCGAAGCGGCCGAAGGGCGTGCGGACCGCATCGCAGATAAAAGCCTGAGTCATAAGTGTTCCTTAAAGTGACATCGCCGGGCGGCGCTGCGCGCGCCCGGGTGAAGAGGGTTACAGAGCGTTAGCCGCCGGTTCGCGCAGACGCAGCGCCACGGGCGTGATGCGCTGCAGCTCTTCAAAGGTGAGGCCGTCAACCATTTCGCGCACCACCGGGCCGCTGTCGGTGATATCGATCACCGCCAGGTCGGTATAGATGCGGCTGACGCAGCCGACGCCGGTCAGCGGATAGGTACAGTGCTCCACCAGCTTGCTCTGACCGTCGCGGGTCAGGTGATCCATCATCACGAATACGTCCCTGGCGCCAATGGCCAGATCCATTGCCCCGCCGACCGCCGGAATGGAATCCGGCGCGCCGGTGCTCCAGTTGGCGAGATCGCCGCTGGCGGAGACCTGATAGGCGCCCAGCACGCAGATATCGAGGTGGCCGCCGCGCATCATGGCGAAGGAGTCGCCGTGGTGGAAGAAGCAGCCGCCGGGCAGCAGGGTCACCAGCTCTTTACCGGCGTTAATCAGCTCCGGGTCTTCATCGCCGGGCTGCGGCTTCGGCCCCATGCCGAGCAGGCCGTTTTCGCTGTGCAGAAACACCTCTTTATCGGCGGGCAGGTAGTTGGCAATGCGGGTCGGCAGGCCGATACCGAGGTTAACGTAGGCGCCCTCGGGGATATCCTGGGCGACGCGTTTCGCCATTTCATCGCGGGTAAGCTTTTGCATGGTTATCGTCCTCAGGCGCTCTGGGCGGCGGTCAGATTTTGCAGGGAGAAGAGGCGCTGGACAAAGATGCCCGGCGTTACCACCGCTTCCGGATCGAGGTCGCCCAGCGGCACCAGTTCGGAGACTTCGGCCACGGTCACCGTCGCCGCCATCGCCATGATGGGGCCAAAGTTGCGGGCCGCCTTGCGGTACACCAGGTTGCCCCAGCGGTCGCCGCGGTGGGCTTTGATCAGGGCGTAGTCGGCGCGGATGGGATACTCCAGCACGTAGTGGCGGCCGTCAATTTCGCGCACCTCTTTGCCTTCGGCCAGCACGGTGCCGTAGCCGGTTGGGGTAAACACCGCGCCCAGCCCGGAGCCGGCGGCCTGAATGCGGCAGGCCAGATTGCCCTGCGGCACCAGTTCCAGCTCGACTTCGCCCCGGCGATAGAGATCGTCAAAAATCTGTGAATCGACCTGGCGCGGGAAGGAGCAGATCATCTTGCGTACCCGACCGGCCTTGAGCAGCGCGGCCAGCCCCACTTCGCCGTTGCCGGCGTTGTTGTTAATGATGGTCAGGTCCCGGGCCCCCTGGGCTATCAGGGCATCGATCAGGTAGGTGGGCTGTCCGGCGGGGCCGAAGCCGCCGATCATAATGGTGGCGCCGTCGGGGATCCCGGCGACGGCCTGCTCCAGCGTCTGCACGCTTTTATCGATCATCAGGTTGCTCCTTACCGTGCGGTTATCGCACTTTATTTATTCGCTGTTCGCTAAAGGTTTTTGTTCTTTATTGGCTGAAAATGTGACCTGCCATCCAATGTCGGTCAAGGGCGATAATCGAAATATGGTGCGATAATCGAACATGCTGTATCTTTGTTTCCAGAATGTGATCAACGACAAATACAGAGGTGAACATGACCCGCCATCCCGACGATGTTCTGAGCAGCGACGCCGATCCGTTTAAGGGCGATCCGAACTTTATGGCTTCGCTGGCGCGCGGGCTGGAGGTGCTGCAGGCCTTTACCCCGCAGCGGCCGCTGCTGTCGATTTCGCAAATCAGCCAGAAGACGGGCATTCCGCGCGCGGCGGTGCGCCGCTGCCTCTACACGCTCGGCAAGCTGGGGTTCGTTTACGCGGAAGATGGCAAGAATTTTCAGCTGCGCCCGCGGGTACTCTCCCTGGGCCACACCTGGCTCGCCTCAACGCCGCTGGCCCGCTCGGCGCAGCCGGTGCTCAGGCACCTGAGCGAGATGCTTAACGAGTCGTGCTCCATCGCCACCCTCGACGGCGACGACATTCTCTACATCGCCCGCGCCTCCAGTTCGCGGATCATGACTATCGATCTGGATATCGGCAGCCGCCTGCCCGCCTGGGCAACCTCAATGGGCCGCGTGCTGCTGAGCCATCAGCCGGAGGAGAAGCTGAACGATATGCTGGGACGGGTGACGATGATCCGCTATACGCCGCAGACGGTGGATTCGGTGAGCAAGCTGCGCGCCCTGCTGAAGACGGTGCGCCAGCAGGGCTACGCCCTGAACGATCAGGAGCTGGAAATGGGGCTGCGATCGCTGGCGGTGCCGCTGTTTAATGCCCAGGGCCACGCGGTGGCGGCGCTGAACGTCGGCGTTCACGCCGCCCAGGTATCCACCGGCGAAATGCTCGACCGGGTGCTGCCCGAGCTGCAAAAGGCGCAGCACGAGCTGGCGCTGCTGCTGCGCTAGCGGCTGCGCTTGGCGTGGCGCTCCCAGGTGTCGCGCTTGGCCTCGGCGGACTTTTTCAGCGCCACGTAGCAGGCGCCGCTGCCGCCGTGGTACGGCAGCGCGCAGCAGAAGGCCTGCACCTCCTCAAATTCGCCGAGCCAGCGGGCAAGGTAGCTGCGCACAATATTCGCGTGGGAGCCCTCCTCTTTGCCCTTGCCGTGGATAATCAGCACGTTGCGCAGGCCGTCCTTCATCGCCTGATGGATGAACGCGAACAGCATCTGCCGGCACTGCTCTACCGGCTGGCGCAGCAGATTGAGGCTCGCCTGCTGGCTATATTTGCCTGTCCTGAGCTTATCCAGTACGCCGCTCTGCAGCCCTTCGCGCTTAAATTCAAGCTGAACGTCGAGAGGCACCACCTCCAGAAAGCCGGTGGTGAGGAAGTTATCGAGCTGCAGGGTGTCAATTTTCTGCGGGGCGCGGCGGTTGCGCTGCGGCTGCCAGCGGGTTTCACCGCCGTGCTTCAGGGGCCGGACATCCTCCATGGCGTCAAGAAAAAGCGATTGGTCGTCAGGGTGCATGAACGTCTCCTCCGGGTGCTGCGACGGCTGAAAAGGCACTATAGCCGCGCGGCGCCCGCGGCTCAACGCGTTTTGACGATGAGTGAGTCCGGGCGCAGCAGCGTCCGGCTCTGGCGGCGAAACAGATTAATCAGGGTCGCCGCCACCGGCGTCTGCTGGGCGTCGCGGCGCTGTATCAGGTAATAGGCCGCCGTCGGCAACGCCTCCGCCACCGGGATCATCGCCAGCCGGTGGCTTATCAGCGCGCTGGTGCCGAGCTCCTCCGGCAAAATACTGAGAAAATCGCTCTGGGCCACGAGGCTGATGCAGGACGAAAAGGTTTCACACACGACGCCGATATCGGGGGCCTGCGCGCGGTGGGCAAACATCTCCTCCAGCTGCTTATAGTAGCTGCCCCTGGGCGTCGGCATGGTCCAGCTGTAGCGCAGCAGGTCGTCTATCGAACGCGCCGCCTGCGCCGGATGGCCGATGCGGCAGAAAACGGCAAAGCGTTTTTCAAACAGCTTCTCGAAGGCCAGCTCGTGATCGTAGGCGCCGCGATAGTAGGTGTTGATGGTGAAGTCCAGCTCGCCCTGCCGCAGTTCGCCAATCATCGACACCAGCTGCCCCTCCATGATCCTGACCTTCACCAGCGGATGCTGCTGGCGAAAGCGGGCGATCACCGGCGGCATCAGGCTGTGGGAGACGCTGGCGCCCATGCCGATGCTGATCTGCCCGGCGTGACGCCCCAGGCGCTGCTGGATCTCCTCCTGGGCGGTGCGCAGCTCCTCCAGAACCAGGCTCGCATGTTGAAAAAAGCTCTCTCCGCATTCGGTCAGCGTCACGCCCTTGCTGCGGCGCATAAACAGCTGCGCCGCCATGCCCTCCTCCAGCTCCTTAATCGCTTTGGTTAACGCCGGCTGCGACAGCTGCAGCACGCGGCTGGCGCCGCGAATGCTGCCCTGGCGGGCAACCTCCACGAAGGCGCGGATCTGGTGAATTTTAATCTGAAAAGCCATGCCTGCTCCGATAACCGCTGTTTATCAGACGTAAGAAAATGGCATCTACTGTAATACGGCGGGATGTGGCAGGTTAATCCTCAGGACGTTAAAAAGTTATTACTGATAAGCAATAGCTATAACACCGTGAATCAAGTCACACTTTTTTCTGATGACAGGATATGCCATGCACTCGCTGACTGAATATATCGCTACCCTCGCCCCCGACCTGCGCGCCTGGCGCCGCGACTTTCACCGCTACGCCGAATCCGGCTGGCAGGAGTTCCGCACCGCGGCCAAGGTCGCCGATATTCTTGACGGACTGGGCTATGAGCTGGCCGTTGGCCGCGACGTGGTTGACGCCGATAGCCGGATGGGCCTGCCCGATGCGCAGACGCTGGCGGCGGCTTATCAGCGCGCGCGACAGCAGGGCGCGCCGGAACGCTGGCTGCCAGCCTTTGAGGGCGGCTTCACCGGGATCGTCGCCACCTTGCGTACCGGCAGGCCCGGACCGACGCTGGGCTTTCGCGTCGATATGGACGCCCTTGACCTGGAAGAGGACCGCGAAGAGAGCCATCGCCCGTTCCGCGAAGGATTTGCCTCCTGCAACGGCGGCATGATGCACGCCTGCGGCCACGACGGCCATACCGCCATCGGCCTCGGCCTGGCAACGGCGCTGATGCACTATCGCGACAGGCTCTGCGGCACCGTCAGGCTGATTTTTCAGCCTGCCGAAGAGGGCACCCGCGGCGCGCGGGCGATGGTCGCCGCCGGGGCGCTCGACGGCCTGGACTATTTTACCGCTATTCATCTCGGCACCGGCGTCCCGGCGGGCACCGCGGTGTGCGGCGCGGACAACTTTATGGCCACCAGCAAATTTGACGCCCGCTTTACCGGCGTGGCGGCCCACGCCGGCGGCAATCCCGAAGAGGGGCGCAACGCCCTGCTCGCCGCCGCCCAGGCGGCCCTCGGCCTGCACGCCATCGCCCCGCACAGCGCGGGGGCCTCAAGGGTCAACGTCGGCGTCATGCAGGCGGGCAGCGGGCGCAACGTCGTCCCGTCCTCCGCGCTGCTGAAGGTGGAAACCCGCGGCGAGACCGAAGCCGTTAACCAGTACGTCTATGACCGGGCGCAGGCGGTGATTCAGGGCGCGGCGGCCATGTACGGCGTCGGCGTTGAGGTGCAGATGATGGGGGCGGCCACCGCCTGCTCGCCCTCGCCCGCGTGGGTTGCCCGCCTGCAGACGCTGGCGGCGCAGGTGCCCGGCATCACGGAGGCGATAGCAACGGTCGATGCGCCCGCCGGCTCCGAAGACGCCACCCTGATGATGGCCCGCGTACAGGCCGGGGGCGGCCAGGCCTCCTACATGATCTTCGGCACCGAACTGGCCGCCGGCCACCACCACGAGAAGTTTGATTTTGACGAAGCCACGCTGAGCGCGGCGGTTGAGACCCTGACCCGGATAGCGCTGAGCGCGGGAGAGCCATAATGGAGACGATTTATCACTTTGTTGATGATGTTATTTCGGCCCGCGGACCGGATCTGACCGCCATTGCCGACGAAATCTGGGATCATCCGGAAACCCGCTTCGAAGAGTTCTGGTCCGCCGAACGGCTGGCGTCGGCGCTGGAGGCCGAGGGCTTCAGCGTCGTCCGCGAGGCCGGCGGCATCCCCAATGCCTTTATCGCAAGCGTCGGCCACGGCAGGCCGGTGATTGCGGTGCTGGGCGAGTACGACGCGCTGGCGGGGCTGAGCCAGCGGGCCCGCTGCGCCGAGCCGGCACCGGCAGCGCCGGGAGCCAACGGCCACGGCTGCGGCCATAACCTGCTGGGCACCGCCGGCGTGGCGGCGGCTATCGCGGCGAAAGCGTGGCTGGCGCAGCGCGGCGGCGCGGGCACCCTGCGCTTCTACGGCTGTCCCGGCGAGGAAGGCGGCTCCGGCAAAACCTTTATGGTACGCGAAGGGCTGTTTGACGATGTGGACGCCGCCGTCACCTGGCATCCGGAGGCCTTTGCCGGCATGTTTACTACCTCCACGCTCGCCAACATTCAGGCGGCGTGGCGCTTTACCGGCGTTGCCGCCCACGCGGCCAACTCGCCGCACCTCGGGCGCAGCGCGCTGGACGCGGTGACCCTGATGACCACCGGCAGCAATTTCCTCAACGAGCACATCATCGAGCAGGCGCGGGTTCACTACGCCATCACCGATACCGGCGGCATCTCGCCCAATGTGGTGCAGGCCCGGGCGGAAGTGCTGTATCTGATCCGCGCCCCGGAGATGCGCGACGCGCAGGCCATTTATGAACGCATCGAAAAAATCGCCCAGGGCGCGGCGCTGATGACCGAAACCCGCGTCAGCTGCCGCTTTGAAAAAGCCTGCTCCAGCTATCTGCCCAACCGCACCCTTGAGCGCGCCATGTATGCCGCAATGACCCACTACGGCACGCCTGAGTGGAGCGACGAAGAGCGGGCCTTCGCCGCCGACATCCGCGCCACCCTCAGCGACAGCGATCTGGAGAATAGCCTGCTGAATATCGCCCGCACCGGCGGAGAAGAGGGAAAAGCCTTTGCCCGCCGCCACCGGCAGACCCTGCTGGTCGATGAGGTGGCGCCCTGGGCGCCGACCGATCGCGCGATGGCAGGTTCGACGGACGTCGGCGACGTCAGCTGGAAAACGCCGGTGGCCCAGTGCTTCAGCCCCTGCTTTACCGTCGGCACGCCGCTGCACACCTGGCAGCTGGTCAGCCAGGGGCGCACCTCCATCGCCCACAAAGGCATGCTGCTGGCGGCAAAAATCATGGCCGCCACCGCCCTGCGCCTGTTTGACGATCCCGCGCTGCTGGAGGCCTGCCGGGAAGAGCTGGCGCAGCAGCTGCGCGAGCGGCCCTATCGCTGTCCGATCCCGGAAGGCGTGACGCCGTCACCTTTAAAATAAACATTATAAAACAAACACAACACGCACAACGAACATGACGAGGAACGCCCATGAGTATGTCTTCCATACCGTCGCCTTCCCCCACCGGTAAGCTGTATGGCTGGGTTGAAAAAATCGGTAATAAGGTCCCGCACCCTTTTCTGCTGTTTATCTGGCTGATTGCGGTCCTGATGGTCGCCACGGCGGTGCTGTCGGCCTTTAACGTCAGCGTCACCAACCCCAGCGACGGCACGCTGGTGACGGTAAAGAATCTGCTGAGCGTTGAAGGGCTGCACTGGTTTTTGCCTAACGTGATTAAAAACTTCAGCGGCTTCGCGCCGCTGGGGGCCATTCTGGCCCTGGTGCTCGGGGCCGGACTTGCGGAGCGCGTCGGCCTGCTGCCGACGCTGATGGCGAAGATGGCCTCCTGCGTCAGCGCCCGCTACGCCAGCTATATGGTGCTGTTTATCGCCTTTTTCAGCCACATCTCTTCCGATGCGGCGCTGGTGATCATGCCGCCGATGGGCGCGCTGATTTTTCTTGCCGTCGGGCGCCATCCGGTGGCGGGACTGCTGGCCGCGATTGCCGGGGTGGCGTGCGGCTTCACCGCCAACCTGCTGATCGTCACCACCGACGTGCTGCTCTCCGGGATCAGCACCGAGGCGGCGAAAAGTATCGACGCGGCGGTTCAGGTCAGCGTGATCGACAACTGGTACTTTATGGCGACCTCGGTCATTGTTCTGACCCTGGTCGGCGGGATGATCACCGATAAGATGATCGAGCCGCGCCTCGGGGTCTGGCAGGGAGAGCGGGACGAAAAGCTGGAGGCTATCACCCCCGAGCAGCGTTTTGGCCTGCGGGTGGCGGGCGTCGTGGCGCTGCTGTTTATTGCCGCCGTGGCGCTGATGGTCGTTCCGGAAAACGGCATCCTGCGCGATCCTGTCCGGCACACCGTGCTGCCCTCGCCCTTTATTAAAGGCATCGTGCCGCTGATCATCATTTTCCTGTTTGTGGTCTCCCTCGCTTACGGCATAGCTACGGGCAAAATCCGCGCCCAGGCGGATCTGCCGCCGCTGATGATTGAGCCGATGAAGGAGATGGCCGGATTTATCGTGATGGTGTTTCCGCTGGCGCAGTTTGTGGCGATGTTCAACTGGAGCCATATGGGTAAGTTTATGGCGGTGGGCCTGACGGATCTGCTGGAGACGACCGGCATCGGCGGCATCCCGGCGTTCGTTGGCCTGGCGCTGCTCTCCTCGCTGCTGTGCATGTTTATCGCCAGCGGGTCGGCGATCTGGTCGATTCTGGCGCCTATTTTCGTGCCGATGTTTATGCTGATGGGTTTTCACCCGGCCTTCGCCCAGATCCTGTTCCGCATTGCCGACTCCTCGGTGCTGCCGCTGGCGCCGGTATCGCCGTTCGTGCCGCTGTTCCTCGGCTTCTTGCAGCGCTATAAACCGGAGGCGAAGCTGGGTACCTACTATTCGCTGGTCTTACCCTATCCGCTTATCTTTTTAGTGGTATGGCTGCTGCTGCTGGTGGTGTGGTATCTTGCGGGCCTCCCTATCGGACCCGGTATCTATCCCCGCCTGCACTAAGGAACGCATATGCTGACGCTGCTTGAAGATAAAATTAACACCCCGGTAGGTCCGCTGTGGATCCTGTGCGACGAGCAGTTCCGACTGCGCGCCGTCGAATGGGAGGAGCACAGCGCCCGGATGGAGCAGCTTCTGGATCTGCACTACCGCGCCGAAGGCTACCGGCGCAGAGCGGCCGGCAACCCCGGCGGCTTCAGCGATAAGTTGCGGGACTATTTTGACGGCGATCTCGGCGTTATCGACGGCCTGCCGGGCGAAACGGCGGGCACGCCGTTTCAGCGCGAAGTGTGGCAGGCGCTGCGCACCATTCCCTGCGGCCAGGTCATGCACTATGGCGAACTGGCAGTACGGCTCGGCCGTCCCGGCGCGGCGCGGGCGGTGGGGGCAGCAAACGGCGCGAATCCTATCAGTATCGTGGTGCCCTGCCATCGGGTAATCGGCGCCGGCGGCGCCCTTACCGGCTACGCGGGCGGCGTGCAGCGCAAGGAGTGGCTGCTGCGCCATGAGGGCTATTTTTTACTCTGATCCGTCGGTCGGCCGCGCTCAACAGCACGCAGAATCAACGCGGAATAAATGCTTTTTTTCAATGGAATAGCGGATAAAAATCCTTTCTCATTCAAATATTAAGCCATTGCGGCTACGGAGGCTTACGTACTTACCAAAAAGATGTTAAAATTGACCCATATCAATATAAGGTCTGAGCATATCTATGATCCCGGAAAAGCGAATTATACGACGCATTCAGTCTGGCGGCTGTGCTATACACTGCCAGGATTGCAGCATCAGCCAACTCTGCATCCCGTTTACCCTGAACGAGCACGAGCTTGACCAGCTTGATAATATCATCGAGCGTAAAAAGCCTATCCAGAAGGGACAGACCCTTTTTAAAGCAGGCGATGAACTGAAATCCCTGTACGCGATCCGCTCCGGGACTATCAAGAGCTATACCATCACTGAACAGGGCGACGAGCAGATCACCGGCTTCCACCTGGCCGGCGATCTGGTGGGCTTCGATGCTATCGGCACCGGCCACCATCCGAGCTTCGCGCAGGCGCTGGAAACCTCCATGGTCTGCGAAATCCCGTTTGAAACCCTCGACGACCTCTCCGGCAAGATGCCTAACCTGCGCCAGCAGATGATGCGCCTGATGAGCGGCGAGATCAAAGGCGATCAGGACATGATCCTGCTGCTGTCGAAGAAAAATGCCGAAGAGCGACTGGCGGCGTTTATCTATAATCTTTCCCGCCGCTTCGCCCAGCGCGGTTTCTCGCCGCGCGAGTTCCGTCTGACCATGACCCGCGGCGATATCGGTAACTACCTCGGTCTGACGGTTGAAACCATCAGCCGACTGCTGGGCCGCTTCCAGAAAAGCGGTATGCTGGCCGTAAAGGGTAAGTACATTACGATTGAAAACGGCGATACTCTCGCCCAGTTGGCAGGTCAGGCTAAGAACGTCGCCTGATGCTGCTACAGCGTAAAAAGCCTGCTTCACGCAGGCTTTTTTGTTTTTAGCCGTCAGATTTCGCCTGCATTGAGGCGGCGAATCTTTCCTGCTGCATCTGCAGGTGGAGTTCTGACATATGCAGTCTCTCTTTCGCCGCGCGGATAGCCGCTACGGCCTGCAGAATACGCGGCTGTACGGTAGCATCGAAGGCGCCGGGGTGTTTTTGCCCCCTCTCCCGGCAATGTTCGGGGTTAAGCGTAGAAATAACGTCTTCCATTTTTTTACCCATTCAGCGAGGGTTAAAACATATGGCGTCAAGAATGCGCCGGTTAAATATCATCCTCAGTGAACTCGACCACGATTTCTAGCGCATGCCGTAAAATATCACCCGTAACCACGTCGTCACAGCAGGTGAGCATCAGCAGCAGGCTATCGATGAGACCTTTGTTGGTCAGGGGCTTACCCTGAGAGAGCAGGATCCTTGAGGCAGCGGCGATGGCGATACGCTCATCACTGTACTTTGCCCCCGCCTGCGACAGGTATCTGAATAATTTTTGCTCCTCCTTGATATATTCAAATTCAGTTTCATTAGCTTCCACGCCAGAGGCAAATGCATATGCACCAGAAAAAGAAACCATCTCCATACTCCATGATGAAATTGAAAATAACTTATCGATTAGTCCTCGTAACCCTGAAAACTAATTAATAAGAAATCAACCCTGCCATCATTATTATGACGTAAACTTAGAGCACCGTTATCGTTTTGTACAGAAAAATTTTAATTATTTTTACAAAAACAAACATTAACCATAACATCATGTTTTTTCATGAAAAATAATTCTCAAATCAAAAGAAAAACAAATAAACAACAAACAGTTAACAATTGATTCCACAATATCTTTTGCGCATATCATTTTCGCTCTGCGCATTTAAAGCCAATTTAAATCCCATATTCCTGCTATAGGTGTTTCCTTGGATCTTATAATTAATATTAATATATGCCGTGGCTTACCCATGAATATTAAAGATAATACACATTAATAAAAAATAAACCGCCAGTCAGGCGGTTTATTAGTGCGACTTATTAATGATGGGCAAGCTTGCCCTCATGGTGACTTGGCCCCAGTCTCCCCGCTTCGATCAGCAGTTCTTCAATCAGCGCCTCCAGGCACTCCTTGCCGTGACGATCGCAGACGAGGTGAACCTGCCTTGAAATCTCTTCCGTCTTCATGCCTTCGCAGAGGGCGGCCTTAAGCATCACGCTGGCCCATCTTTTGGCTTCAGAATGAGTAAACATAACCCCTCCCGATCTCTATTTATCTCTCTAAGCGTAGCTGTATAAACTCTGACCATAAGCACTTTATATGGACTACCTTTGTATCAAATTGTTTTCCTGTCGCCGCCGCGGCAGCGGGTCAGGCCAGGCAACGATCCACGCCTGATTCGGGAAGTAAAATCGTCGCAGTGTGAAAAGATGGCATTGAAGCGCGAGCGATGATGCCGGCAACACATAACATTTATTAATTTGTTGATCTGACCCGGCCTTGCGACTGTTTCAATCCCTGCGGATGCGTTATCTTTTACTTACCGACTGTTTCACAGTTGTAAGGAGAGCCTGTATGGCGAAGTATCAAAATATGCTGGTAGCCATCGATCCCAACCAGGACGATCAGCCCGCGCTGCGGCGTGCAGTCTATCTGCATCAGCGGATCGGCGGCACTATTAAGGCATTCTTGCCTATCTATGATTTTTCGTACGAAATGACCACCCTGCTGTCGCCGGATGAACGCACCGCGATGCGTCAGGGCGTCATCAGCCAAAGAACCGCGTGGATCCGCGAGCAGGCCAAATACTATCTGGAAGCCGGGGTGCCGATTGATATCAAAGTGGTCTGGCACAACCGCCCCTACGAAGCGATTATTCAGGAAGTGATAAGCGGCGGCCACGATCTGCTGCTGAAGATGGCCCACCAGCACGATAAGCTGGAAGCGGTTATCTTTACGCCGACCGACTGGCACCTGCTGCGCAAATGCCCCTGCCCGGTGTGGATGGTTAAAGACCAGCCGTGGCCGGAGGGCGGTAAGGCGCTGGTGGCGGTTAACCTCGCCAGCGAAGAGGAGTACCACAACCTGCTTAATGAGAAGCTGGTGCGTGAAACCATCGACCTGGCGGAGCAGATTAACCACACGGAAGTTCATCTGGTGGGCGCCTATCCGGTAACGCCTATTAATATCGCCATCGAACTGCCGGACTTCGATCCCAGCGTTTACAACGACGCTATTCGCGGTCAGCATCTGCTGGCGATGAAGGCCCTGCGGCAGAAATTCAGTATTTCGGAATCGATGACCCACGTGCAGAAAGGGCTGCCGGAAGAGGTGATCCCGGATATTGCCGAACATCTGCAGGCGGGGATCGTCGTGCTCGGCACCGTTGGCCGCACCGGGCTGTCGGCGGCGTTTCTCGGCAATACCGCCGAGCAGGTGATCGATCACCTGCGCTGCGATCTGCTGGCGCTGAAGCCCGAATCGTACCAGACGCCGGTTGAGCTCGACGACGACGAAGACGACTAGTGCTCAGGCAGTAAAAAGCCCGGCGAGGTGTTCCCTCGCCGGGCTTTTTTACGCAAATTTCTCAATCAGTGGATACCGAGACGCCGGGCGTGATCGATCTCTTCTTTCAGCTCCAGCGAGGAGAGCGACATCAGATCGGCAAATTCCAGCGCCAGCTGCTTAACGCGCTTCAGGTACTGGGCAGGCGTAAGGGAAACTGACTCGCGACGCAGGTATTCAACGGCCAGCTGTACAGGTGTTAATTCGGTATCCATAACTTCCTCATTTACGTTTGAAAACCCGTAAAGTATAGCAGCCTTTGCTGGGTGCTTTTTGACCAAAAGCAACGGCGCGGTGAAATTTTACGCTTTTTTTTGCATAAAATGCCGCCCCTCCACTTCCTCCGCAGGCCGCGGACGGCGGGGCTTTACACCGCTTACAGCTAATCAAATAATGCGAAATTATTTATTAACAATTGCGCTAAGCATTTTAACAGATCTATCATAGCGTCAATTCACCAAATGGTTCACCCATGGTGTAAATACCCCCACAAAAAAGTAAAACTCAGCAAATCTACGCGTTTAAAACAAAATTGATGACTCATCTGGTTAACAACCGGAGCTGGACCCTCTTAAGGAGAAACAAATGAAAACAGGCAGTGTGCCGCGCGGAATACCCCGTATTCTGCAGTGGCTTCTGGTCATACTGATGGCGATTATCGGTCTGGCCGTCGGCGGACTCGGATTCAAGCTGGCAAGCGTCGGCGGCAGCTGGTACTTCGCCATCATGGGGATTGTGATGGTGATTGCTGCCATTATGATCGGACGCAGCCGCCGGAGCGGCATTGTGCTGTACGGAGCAGCCTTTATCGTTTCGATTATCTGGGCCATCAGCGACGCCGGGCTTGATTTCTGGCCCCTGTTTTCGCGGCTCTTTACCTTCGGCGTTCTGGCGCTGCTCTCCGCCGTAGTCTGGCCTTATCTTGCTGCCGGCCAGCCGGGACGCAAAGGGCCTGCCTTTGGCGTCGCGGCGGTACTGGCCGTGCTGCTGCTGGTAAGCTTCGGCTGGATGTTTAAGCCGCAGACGCTGGTAAGCGCCAGCGAGCCGGTGCCGGTCAAGCCCGTGGCCCCCGGCAGCGAGCAGAAAAACTGGGAGCACTGGGGTAACACCACCCACGGCGACCGCTTCGCCGCCCTCGACCAGATTAATAAGCAGAACGTGAACCAGCTGCAGGTAGCCTGGACCGCCCACACCGGCGATATTCCGCAGAGCAACGGCTCCGGTGCGGAAGACCAGAACACCCCGCTGCAGGTTGGCGATACGCTGTTTGTCTGCACGCCGTACAGCAAGGTGCTGGCCCTCGATGTCGATACCGGCAAAGAGAAGTGGCGCTACGATCCGAAGGCCAGCGCCCCTAACTGGCAGCGCTGCCGCGGACTCGGCTACTTTGAGGACACCCAGGCCGCTGCCGCGCCTGCGCAGGATTCATCGCCCGCCGCCTGCCCTCGCCGCCTGTTCCTGCCGACTATCGACGCGCGCCTGATCGCCATTAACGCCGATACCGGTAAAACCTGCGAAGGCTTTGGCAATAACGGCGTTGTCGATCTCAGCGTCGGCATGGGCGAGATCAAGCCCGGCTATTATCAGCAGACCTCCACGCCGCTGGTGGCGGGGAATGTCGTGGTGGTTGGCGGCCGCGTAGCGGACAACTTCTCAACCGGCGAACCGCCGAGCGTGGTGCGCGCCTTTGACGTCCACACCGGTAAACTGGCGTGGGCCTGGGATCCGGGCAACCCGCAGATGACCGGCGAGCCGCCGGCGGGACAAACCTACACCCGCGGCACCCCGAACGTCTGGTCGGCCATGTCCTATGACGCGAAGCTGAATCTTATCTATCTGCCAACCGGTAACGCGACGCCGGATTTCTGGGGCGGCGAACGCACGCCGCAGGACGATAAGTACAGTTCATCTATCGTCGCCGTGGATGCCGCGACCGGCCAGGTACGCTGGCACTTCCAGACAACGCACCACGATCTGTGGGACTTCGACCTGCCGTCGCAGCCGCTGCTGTACGATCTGCCTGACGGCAAAGGCGGCACCACGCCGGTGCTGGTGCAGACCTCCAAGCAGGGCATGATCTTTATGCTCAACCGCGAAACCGGCCAGCCGGTAGCGAAGGTTGAAGAACGTCCGGTTCCTGCGGGCAACGCCGAGGGCGAGCGCTACTCCCCGACCCAGCCTTACTCCGTCGGTATGCCGATGATCGGTAACCAGACGCTGACCGAATCGGATATGTGGGGCGCCACGCCGGTGGACCTGCTGCTGTGCCGCATCCAGTTTAAAGAGATGCGTCATCAGGGCATCTTTACCCCGCCGGGTCTCGATCGCTCCCTGCAGTACCCCGGCTCGCTGGGCGGTATGAACTGGGGCAGCGTCTCTGTCGATCCGAACAACAGCCTGATGTTCGTCAACGATATGCGCCTCGGCCTCGCCAACTACATGGTGCCCCGCGCCCACGTAGCGAAAAATGCCAGCGGTATTGAGATGGGGATCGTGCCGATGGACGGCACGCCGTTCGGCGCCATGCGCGAGCGCTTCCTGTCGCCGCTGGGCATTCCGTGTCAGAAACCGCCGTTCGGCACCATGTCGGCAGTGGATCTGAAATCCGGTAAGCTGGTGTGGCAGGTACCGGTAGGTACGGTTGAAGATACCGGCCCGCTGGGGATCCGTATGCATATGCCAATCCCGATCGGTATGCCGACGCTGGGCGCGTCGCTGTCAACGCAGTCCGGTCTGCTGTTCTTCGCCGGCACCCAGGATTTCTACCTGCGCGCCTTCGATACGGCAAACGGTAAGGAGATCTGGAAGTCCCGCCTGCCGGTGGGCAGCCAGTCCGGCCCGATGACCTACGTGTCGCCGAAAACCGGCAAGCAGTACATCATCATCAACGCCGGGGGCGCCCGTCAGTCGCCGGATCGCGGCGATTACATTATCGCCTACGCGCTGCCGGATAAGCAGTAGACATCAACAAGGGGCCCGCGGGCCCCTTTCTTATTTCTCGTTAAAACGTTTCCCAACCGCCGTCCTGCGCCAGCACCGCTTTTGCGGGCGATGAAACAGGATCGGGCTGCGGCCGCGCCTGACGCTGCTGCAGGCGAAAGGCGCCCACGGCCCCGGTTAAGGCCGCGGCCTGCGCCTCAAGCGATGCCGCAGCGGCGGCGGCCTCTTCAACCAGCGAGGCGTTCTGCTGGGTGACGTTATCCATTTCGGTCACCGCCTGGCTCACCTGCACGATACCGCGGCTTTGCTCATCCGAGGCGGCGGCGATCTCCAGCATAATGGCGCTGACGCGTCCAACGGCGGCGACAATCTCGCTCATGGTGCCCCCCGCCGCGCTGACCTCTTTTGACCCGCGCTCGATAAGGCCCACCGACTCGCCGATAAGCCCTTCAATCTCTTTGGCCGCCTGGGCGCTGCGGCTGGCAAGATTGCGCACTTCGCTGGCGACCACGGCAAAGCCGCGGCCCTGCTCGCCGGCCCGCGCCGCTTCAACCGCGGCGTTAAGGGCCAGGATATTGGTCTGGAACGCGATGCTGTTGATCACTGCGGTGATTTCAGAAATTTTTCGCGAACTGTCGCTGATATTGCCCATGGTGGCGACTACGCCCGCGACCATGTCACCGCCGTGCGTTGCCTTGCCGGAGGCATCTTTCGCCAGGGCGCTGGCGCGGTGCGCGTTATCGGCGTTCTGCTTCACGGTTGCGGTCAGCTGCTCCATGCTCGCCGCGGTCTCTTCAATCGCGGCGGCCTGCTGTTCGGTGCGGGAAGAGAGATCGCTGTTGCCGGCGGAGATCTCGCCGGTGCCGCGAAAAATTTCATCCGCCCCCTGGCGCACCGCTTCGACGGTCGCCGCCAGCGCGCCCTGCATATTCTGCAGCCCGCGGCTGAGCCTGCCGATTTCGCTGCGTCCGGTGGGCTCTTCGGCCAGGGTCAGGTTGCCGTCGCCAATCTGTTCGATGCGGGCCAGCGCGCGCCGCAGCGGCGCGATCACCACCGTGCGCAGTGCAAAGAACGTCAGGAGGCTCATGGCTGCCGCCATCACAAAGGCGGCAACCATAATGCCGATACCGAACTGGGTGTGCCGGTGCCCGCTGTTGGTCAGCTCACGGGCGCGATCGCTGCGGCTCTCAACCACTTTGTTCAGCTCGGCGGTATAGGCGTCATCCAGCTGGCGGGCGTGCTCATTTTCGTGGTTGATGATCGCCTCAAACATGCCGTTTTTGGCATATTTCATCATCGGCTTCAGGCCGTCGATGTAGGCCTGAAAGCGGGCCGTTATCTGCGCATCCAGCGCCTCATCCGCCGGGGTTTTTACCGCCCGCCCGATATAGCGCTGAAAACCCTGGCGGGCAAGATTTATCTGCTGCTCGGCGTCCGCGATATTGCGCTTCATGTCATCCATTTCGGCAATACGGCTGGCGGCGCCGGCGTGGATCATGTTGATACGGGCGGAACGCAGGAGGTTCGCGCTGTCCGAGAGTCCGGACTGAACCGCGAGCTCTTCCGTCATGCTGCGCTGGCCGGTATCCGCCTGCAGCAGAAAGTAGCTCGCCAGTCCGGCGCTGAGCGCAAACAGTAGCAGAATACCGCCGAGAATAGCGGAGAACAGCGGCACCAGGCGAATGTGGTGCAGAAAAAACAGGCTTTGCGGATGTGGCTTTGTGGCTCTGATATCCATAACGATCGACTCTCCGGGTAAGAGGCGTAGTGAGACGCCCATAAAAGAGTCATCGGCAGGCACTGCGGATTGCTTACGCTTAAAAGCGCAACATCGGTCACATTTCAGAGAGAAAACCGAAGGGCCGGCGACAGCGCGCCGGCCGGGGAATTACTGTGCGCCGAAGTGAATAACGGTGCGGATGGATTTGCCCTGATGCATCAGCTCGAAAGCCTCGTTGATCTGGTCCAGCGGCATGCGGTGGGTGATGAATGGATCGAGATTAATCTTCCCGGCCATCGCATCTTCAACCATGCCCGGCAGCTGGGTGCGCCCCTTCACGCCGCCGAACGCGGAGCCGCGCCATACGCGCCCGGTCACCAGCTGGAACGGACGGGTGCTGATCTCCTGCCCGGCCCCGGCGACGCCGATGATCACGCTCTCGCCCCAGCCCTTATGGCAGCACTCGAGCGCGGCGCGCATCACATTCACATTACCGATGCACTCAAAGCTGAAGTCAACGCCGCCGTCGGTCATTTCAACGATAACGTCCTGGACCGGCTTGTCGTACTCTTTCGGGTTGATGAAGTCGGTGGCGCCCATTTCGCCGGCCAGTTTGAATTTTTCCGGGTTGGTATCAATGGCGATAATACGCCCGGCCTTCGCCTGGACCGCGCCCTGAATGGCCGCCAGGCCAATGCCGCCGAGACCGAAAATGGCCACGGTATCGCCCTCTTTAACCTTCGCGGTGTTATGCACCGCGCCGATGCCGGTGGTCACGCCGCAGCCCAGCAGGCAGACTTTATCCAGCGGCGCCTGCGGGTTAACCTTCGCCAGCGAGATTTCGGCCACCACGGTATATTCGCTGAAGGTGCTGGTCCCCATGTAGTGATAAATCGGCTCGCCGTTATAGGAGAAGCGGGTGGTGCCGTCCGGCATCAGCCCCTTGCCCTGAGTGGCGCGCACGGCCTGGCAGAGGTTGGTCTTGCCGGACTTACAGAATTTGCACTCGCGACATTCGGCGGTGTAGAGCGGAATAACGTGATCGTCCGGCTTAAGGCTGGTAACGCCCTCGCCCACTTCCACCACGATGCCGCCGCCTTCGTGGCCCAGCACCGCCGGGAAAACGCCTTCCGGATCATCGCCGGAAAGAGTAAAGGCATCGGTGTGGCACACCCCGGTGTGGGTAATTTTTACCAGCACTTCCCCTTTCTTCGGCGGCGCGACGTCGATCTCAACAATTTTTAGCGGCTGGCCGGGGCCAAACGCAACTGCGGCACGTGATTTCATAGTTGCTCTCTTCTTCCTCGGGTGTCGGTTATTTTAGATACGATTTTAGCAGCTGGTCGACATCAGCCATGCGCAGCGCGCGCTGCTCCTGGGTAGTCTCGCCGGTGACCAGCTCATCTTTGAGATGCATGGCGAGCAGTTCACCCATCAGGCCGTTGGCGGCCCCGCGAATGGCGGCGATCTGCTGCAATATGGTCAGGCACGGCTCGCCGGCGTCCAGCGCCCGCTCAAGGGCGTCAACCTGGCCTTTGATCCGGCGAACGCGGGTCAGCGCTTTTTTCTTATCAGCAGGTGAATGCGGCATGGGCAGGCTCCGATATAGTATAGGGGGGTATACTATAGTAATCTTATGCAGAACAAAAGCCCCCGGACCGGACCGATCGAAATGGACTTGTATTTGTCAGACGATAAGCCGGTTCCGGCCCGGAGAGTATTTGCCTGACAGATTCAGGCATGAAGAGAAGAGTGCCGCGGCGGGCCGCCTTTGCAGAGGGCTATTTCAGCGCACGCGCAACGCTATATTTCAAACGCGATGCCGGCGCCAATAATAATTAATACCAGCGCGGCAATCGCCACGTAGACGGCATCCCGCTCACGGGCGAAGATCAGCAGCATCACCAGGACGCGCAGAACCGGTAAAAGGATCAGCACGGCAACGCCCGCCCTCACGAGATCGTACCCTTTTACTGTAAAATGGAATATGACCGGCGCAGAGCCAGCCGTATTTAATATCATGCCCATCGCAATAAGCGCGCACGCAAGGAGCGTTCCGTACCACAGCAGACCCGCGATGATTTGATTGCGCCTGGCGGCGTTCTCTGTCTGAATTTTCAAAGGCTCGCTCCGGGTAAATGAATATCAAGGGCGCTGAGAAGCATTTGCCCTGCCAGCAGCAGCAAAATAATCACAAAAAATATGCGCAATTTATCGGCTGGCAGCCACATCAACAGCCGGGCGCCGATAAGCGCCCCGAGAACGGAGCCAAGCGCGACCGGCCCGGCGACGCCGACATCAATATCACCGCGCACAAAATAGGCCGCCGCGCTTGCGGCCGCCGTTACGCCGATCATGAAATTAGACGTGGCGGTGGAAACTTTAATCGGCAGGCGTAAGGCGGAATCCATCGCCGGTATTTTCAGTACGCCGGAGCCGATGCCTAATAGCGCGGAAATGAGTCCGGCGCCGTACATTAAAAACATGCCAAGCGGAACGTGCCCGACCTGATAGGCAATCGCTTTCCCGGAATGGCGATCGGTAAAGCTGGAATGCAGGCGCAGGGTCGTCGCCAGACTCCTGTCATGCGGGGCATCTGCCGCAGCGGCCTCGCGGCGGCGGGCGAGCATTTGCTGAGCCGAAACGGCGAGAATAAGAGCAAACAGGCCATACAGAGCCGACGTTGAAACCGTACCAATCAGAAAAACGCCGGTTAGCGCCCCCAGCGTCGTGGCCGTTTCAAGGACAATAGCGAGGCGAATATTGGCCAGCCCGCCGCGTAAAAACGGCGCAGCGCTTGCGCAGGAGCAGGCGATAACCGATATGAGGCTCGCCCCGATTGCTGCATGAATATTGAAGCCGAACAGTAATGTCAAAATCGGCACAATGAAAATGCCGCTCGCCATACCCAGTACGCCGCCGAGCGCGCTTGCGGCAAATGCTGCGATGAATAACCAGTATATTTCCGTCACTGAGCCTTCTGTAACCTCATTTCACGATCGGATGCAAATGTTATGGATAATCCGGGAGCGGCGCCACGGCGGCTCCCGATACTGAGACAAATCAGGACTGAAGTGAAGCAAGCCGTGCGGCAAAGCCGACGAACACCAGACCTATCAGGCTGTTGCCAAGCTTAACCAGATTTTTGCGGCTGCCGACAAAGCGGGTAACCAGCGAGCCGGAGACGATCAGGAAGCTGAGGTAGATAAAGCTGACGAGCTCAAGCGTCACCGCGAGGATCAGAAACGCCAGGCCCGGCGTGGCGGACTTCACGTCGATGAACTGCACGAAGAAAGAGACGTAAAACAGAATCGCCTTCGGGTTGGTCAGGCTCAGCGTCAGGGCGCGCCTGAGAATTTTACTGCCCTGCTCCGCGCCGTGGGCGTGCTGGCCGCCCTGCTGTCTGATGACCGACCAGAGCATTTTCACGCCCAGATAGAACAGATACATTGCGCCGAGATAGCGGACGATGTTAAACAGCACCGGCGTGGTCTTAATCAGCGTGGCGACACCGGCGTAGGAGAGAAACATCAGCACCGCATCGCCGACGAAAACGCCAAACGCCGCCAGGTAGCCCATGCGAATGCCGTGCGCCGCGCCGGTTTTCAGTACAAAGAAGGTATTCGGTCCGGGAACCAGAATGATAAAGATGGCCCCTAACAGATAGGTCCAGTAGTTCAGCACGCCAACATCAGCAAACACCCGTCGTCCCTCACAGACAGAAGAAAATGTGTGACGATCATAACAAAAAAAGCCGCCCCGCTTTAAGCGAAGACGGCTTTATTTTTTGCTGTTGTTTAGAGTGCTTTCAGAATGGCATCCACGCTGGCTTTCGCATCGCCGAACAACATCTGGGTGTTGTCCTTAAAGAACAGCGGATTCTGCACCCCGGCGTAGCCGGTGTTCATCGAACGCTTAAAGACCACCACGTTCTGCGCTTTCCACACTTCCAGCACCGGCATACCGGCGATGGGGCTCTTCGGATCGTCCTGCGCCGCCGGGTTAACGGTGTCGTTGGCGCCGATCACCAGCACGGTGTCGGTATCGGCAAAGTCGTCGTTGATTTCGTCCATTTCCAGCACGATATCGTAGGGGACTTTTGCCTCCGCCAGCAGCACGTTCATGTGGCCCGGCAGACGACCCGCCACCGGATGGATGCCGAAGCGCACCTTGACGCCGCGCGCGCGCAGCTTCTCGGTAATCTCGGCCACCGGATACTGCGCCTGGGCAACCGCCATGCCGTAGCCCGGGGTGATGATCACCGACTGCGAGTTTTTCAGCAGCTCGGCGGTCTCTTCGGCACTGATTTCCCGATGCTCGCCCACTTCCGCCTCGTCGCCCGTGGACGAACCGTCGGTGCCGAAGCCGCCGGCAATGACGCTGATAAAGGAGCGGTTCATCGCCTTACACATGATGTAGGAGAGGATGGCGCCGGACGAGCCCACCAGCGCGCCGGTGACGATCAGCAGGTCGTTGCTGAGCATAAAGCCCGCCGCCGCCGCCGCCCAGCCGGAGTAGGAGTTGAGCATCGAAACCACCACCGGCATGTCGGCACCGCCGATGGAAGCCACCAGGTGCCAGCCGAAGGCCAGCGCAATAACGGTCATCACCAGCAGGGCGAATCCCTGCATCCCGACGCTGTCGGTGCGCACGAACAGAATAAGCAGCAGGAAAGAGACCACCAGCGCCGCCAGGTTCAGCTTGTGGCGGTTCGGCAGCATCAGCGGTTTTGAGGACATCTTGCCGCACAGCTTGCCGAAGGCGACGATTGAGCCGGTAAAGGTGACCGCGCCGATGAAGATGCCAATAAAGACCTCGGTGAGGTGGATATTGACCAGAATCGGGGCCATGCCCGGCTGGTGATCGAGGTAGCTGTTGAAGCCCACCAGCACCGCCGCAAGGCCGACGAAGCTGTGCAGCACCGCCACCAGCTCCGGCATCTCCGTCATTTCCACCCGCTTCGCCAGGCGAATACCGATGGCGCCGCCGATAACCATTGCCACGATTATCCAGCCGACGCTGCCGGTATCCGGCCCGAGTATGGTGGCGATCAGCGCGATCGCCATCCCGGCGATGCCGAAGTAGTTGCCCTGCTGCGATGTTTCATGTTTCGACAGCCCGGCCAGGCTGAAAATAAACAGGACTGCGGCAACAATATAGGCTGCTGTAACTAATCCTCCAGACATTGTGTTACCCCTTATCCTTTACGAAACATTTTCAGCATGCGCTGAGTGACGGTGAAGCCACCGAAGATGTTAATGCTGGCGATCAGCACGGCGATAAAACTGAAGAAGCTGACCCAACCGCCGTGGCCTATCTGCAGCAGCGCGCCGACCACGATGATGCCGGAAATCGCGTTGGTGACCGACATCAGCGGCGTATGCAGAGCGTGAGAGACGTTCCACACCACGTAGTAGCCCACCACGCAGGCGAGCGCGAAAACGGTAAAGTGGCCGAGGAACTCTTTCGGCGCCACGCTTGCCAGCCAGCCGAAGAGGATAATCGCCAGCGCCATCAGGGCATATTTACGCCACGGCGATTTGGGCGCTTCTGGCTCAACCGGCGCAGGTGCAGCCTTTTGCGCGGGCTTCGTCTGGGCAGAAACCTGAATCGGCGGCGCCGGCCAGGTGACCTCGCCGTCGCGGATCACGGTAACGCCGCGCACCACCACATCGTCAAAATCAATGGTGATGTTGCCGTCTTTCTCTTTGCACAGCAGCTTGAGCAGGTTTACCAGGTTGGTGCCGTACAGCTGCGAGGACTGAGTCGGCAGCCGGGCGGCAAGATCGGTATAGCCGATAATTTTCACGCCGTTGGCGGTGGTAAAGACCTCGCCCGGTACGGTGTACTCGCAGTTGCCGCCGTTCTGCGCCGCCAGATCGACGATCACGCTGCCCGGCTTCATTGAATCGACCATTTCGCGGGTAATCAGCTTCGGCGCCGGTTTGCCCGGAATCAGCGCGGTGGTGACGATAATGTCCACTTCTTTGGCCTGGGCGGCGAACAGCGCCATTTCGGCCTTAATAAAGGCCTCGGACATCACTTTCGCGTAGCCGTCGCCGCTGCCCGCCTCTTCTTCAAAATCCAGCTCGAGGAATTCGGCGCCCATGCTCTGCACCTGCTCTTTTACTTCCGGGCGGGTATCGAAGGCGCGCACGATGGCGCCGAGGCTGTTGGCTGCGCCGATGGCGGCCAGACCCGCAACGCCTGCGCCGATCACCATCACGGTCGCGGGGGGCACTTTACCGGCGGCGGTGATCTGCCCGGTAAAGAAGCGGCCAAATTCATGGGCGGCCTCAACGATGGCGCGGTAGCCTGCGATGTTGGCCATCGAGCTGAGGGCGTCCAGCGACTGGGCGCGGGAAATGCGCGGCACTGAATCCATCGCCATAACGTTGACGCCGCGGGCCGCCAGCTTGCTCATCAGCTCCGGATTCTGGGCGGGCCAGATAAAGCTGATAAGCGTGGTGCCCGGCTGCAGCAGCGCAATTTCAGCGTCCGTCGGGGCATTCACTTTGAAAATAATGTCGGATTGCCAGATGGCGTCCTTATCTATGACTTCCGCACCGGCGTCGATAAAGGCGCCGTCGTCAAAGCTCGCCAGCTTACCGGCGCCGCTTTCCACGGCAACGCTGAAGCCAAGTTTACGCAGCTGCTCCACCGTTTTCGGCGTGGCGGCGACGCGCGTCTCCAGGGCGAGAGTCTCTTTTGGTACCGCAATACGCATAGTATTCCCTTCCATCGGATTGTATTGATGGGTTATTAAGTGTTCGGATTTTTGCCCTCAGGCAAAGGCTGAAGATCCATTAAAATGAAACAATCACACACGTTCTATAACCTACTGAAAATAATCGCTGTGATCTACCGCCAGAAAACGGCAATTATGAATTATCAGGGAAAAAGCAGTTTCCCCCCGATCAGTCAGCAATATTTACCTGAAAACGCCCCCTCGCCCCGATAATTCGCTTAAGCGAAGCGGTAAAAGACGATCATTAACCCCCGCCCGGAAAGCGCTTTAACATTAAGTTAACTTATAAAATCGATAACAATTATCGCTTCTACTGGTCAAAACGGCTTTTTATAAACATATTGGTAAAAACTACTAACAGTCGTTAACAAACCGTTGAAGGATGTGAAAAATGACGCAGACAGTGACGCTGATTAAATGCAATAATCATTGACGTTTTAGTCACTAACACTACCAGTATCTGGTTTGCGCAAGGCGAAGGATAATTTTTATGAAGCTTAAGTACACTCTCCTGGCGTCGGCTCTCCTCTCTGCAGCGGCATTCAACGCCAGCGCAGCGACCGAGCTAACGCCGGAGCAGGCGGCAGCCCTCAAGCCATATGACCGCGTTTATATCACCGGCCGTTTCAATGCTATTAGTGATGCCGTGTCGGCAATGTCCCGCCGTGCGGATAAAGACGGCGCGGCGTCTTTTTTTGTGGTGGATACCTCAGACGTTGGCAACAGCGGTAACTGGCGCGTCACGGCCGATCTCTACAAAGCCGACGCGCCGAAGGCCGCGGCCCCCCAGAATCGCGTGATTGAAGGCGTCATGGAGCTGCCGAAAGAGCAGGCAGTGACGCTTGAGCCGTTCGATACCGTTACGGTACAGGGCTTCTACCCTAATCAGCCGGCGGTCAATACCGCTATCGCCAAGGCGGCGAAAGCGAAAGGCGCGGCCTCTTTCTTTATCGTGCGCCAGATTGACGCCAACAACGGCGGCAACCAGCGCATCACCGCGTTTATCTATAAAGCGGACGCTAAAAAACGCCTGGTGCAGAGCCCGGACGCCATCCCCGCCGACTCGCAGGCGGGCCGCGTAGCGCTGGCGAAAGGCGGCGAGACGGCGAAAAAAGTGGAGATCCCGGGCGTCGCGTCTGCGGCAACCGTGGGCTCCAGCACCGGCGTCGGCCGCTTCTTTGAGACGCAGTCCTCTAAAGGCGGGCGTTACAGTGTCACGCTTCCGGACGGCACCAAAGTGGAAGAGCTGAACAAAGCTGCCGCCGCGCAGATGATCCCGTTTGATAGCGTCAAGTTTACCGGCAACTACGGCAACATGACCGAAATCTCCTATCAGGTTGCCAAGCGCGCAGCGAAAAAAGGCGCCAAGTACTACCACATTACCCGACAGTGGCAGGAAAACGGCGGCAACATCACCATCAGCGCCGATCTCTACAAATAAGCTATACTGACTCCGCAAGGCAGCCACGGCTGCCTTTTTTTATTTTTTTATCACTTCCCGCATTGCATGCCAGCCACACTCTCCGTAGAATCCCGCGCCTTAGTGCAATCGTTCATTTTTATGCGGTTTAGCCAAATAAATATTCTTGTTTCGTTCCGCTTACAACAGGATAACAATGGAAAAGAGACTCGGCCTTAGCGCTTTGACTGCGCTGGTTCTTAGTTCAATGCTCGGCGCGGGCGTGTTCAGCCTGCCGCAAAATATGGCCGCCGTCGCCAGCCCCTCGGCGCTGCTGATCGGCTGGGCCATCACCGGGGTCGGCATTCTGTTTCTGGCCTGCGCCATGCTGCTGCTGACCCGCATTCGTCCGGAGCTGGACGGCGGGATCTTTACCTACGCCCGCGAGGGTTTTGGCGAGCTGGTGGGCTTCTGTTCGGCGTGGGGCTACTGGCTGTGCGCGGTGATCGCCAACGTCTCTTACCTGGTTATCGTCTTTTCTGCCCTGAGCTTCTTTACCGATACGCCCGCCCTGCGCCTGTTTGGCGACGGCAATACCTGGCAGGCGATTGTCGGCGCCTCGGTGCTGCTGTGGGTTGTGCACTTTCTGGTGCTGCGCGGCGTACAGACGGCGGCAAGTATCAATATGGTGGCGACGCTTGCCAAGCTGCTGCCGCTGGGGGCGTTTATCGTGCTGGCGGCGATGGCCTTTCGCAGCGACGTGTTTCGCCTTGACTTCAGCGGCGCCGCCCTCGGCGTACCGGTGTGGGAGCAGGTTAAGAACACCATGCTGATTACGCTGTGGGTGTTTATCGGCGTTGAAGGCGCGGTGGTGGTCTCCGCCCGCGCCCGCCACAAGAAGGACGTTGGCCGCGCCACGCTGCTGGCGGTGCTGGCCGCGCTCGGCGTCTATCTTCTGGTGACGCTGCTGTCGCTGGGGGTCGTGGCCCGCCCGGAGCTGGCGACGATGCGCAATCCGTCGATGGCGGGCCTGATGGTTGAAATGATGGGCCCGTGGGGCGAGGTGATTATCGCCGCCGGACTGATTGTCTCCGTCTGCGGCGCTTACCTGAGCTGGACCATTATGGCAGCGGAAGTGCCGTGGCTGGCGGCCACCCATAAGGCGTTCCCGCGCATTTTTGCCCGCCAGAATGCCAACGGCGCGCCCTCCTCTTCCCTGTGGCTGACCAATATCAGCGTTCAGGTCTGTCTGGTGCTTATCTGGCTCACCGGCTCAGATTACGGTACGCTGCTGACCATTGCCTCAGAGATGATCCTCGTCCCCTACCTGCTGGTGGGCGCTTTTCTGCTGAAGACCGCAAAATCGCCGCTGCACAAATTTGTTGGTGTCGGCGCGTGCGCATATGGCCTGTGGCTGCTCTACGCCTCGGGTCCGATGCATTTGCTGCTCTCGGTGGTGCTGTACGCTCCCGGTCTGCTGGTGTTTCTGTACGCCCGCAGCACCCATCAGCACGAGCAGAAGCTCGCCCGGCGGGAGGTGGTGCTGATTGGCTTTTTACTGATTGCCGCCGTGCCGGCAACGTGGATGTTAGTGGGGTAACGGCCCGTTCCCCACGGCGAAATAAAAGGAGCGTAACGTGGGGAAAAATCAGCAGCGTCCCATTCTTATTACCGGCGCAGGCCGCCGCATCGGCCTCGCCCTCGCCCGGCATTTCCTGAACCAGCAGCAGCCCGTCATCGTCAGCTACCGCACCCGCTATGCGTCGGTTGACGAACTGGAAGCCGCAGGCGCAACCTGCATTGCCGCTGATTTCTCAACGCCTGCGGGCGTGGAGGCCTTTGCTGAACAGGTCAAAGCGCGCGCCGGCGGCCTGCGGGCGGTGCTGCACAACGCCAGCGCCTGGGTCCCGGAAAAACCCGGCGCGGTACTGGCGGAGGTGATGCAGCAGATGATGCAGATCCACGTCACCGCGCCCTACCTGCTCAATCACGCCCTTGAGCCGCTGCTGCGCGGCCACGGCCACGCCGCCGCCGATATTATTCACTTTACCGACTACGTGGTGGAGTGCGGGAGCGACAAGCATATCGCCTATGCCGCCAGCAAGGCGGCGCTCGACAATATGACCCGCTCATTCGCCCGTAAACTGGCCCCGGAAGTGAAGGTCAACGCCATCGCCCCGGCGCTGATTATGTTTAACGAGGGCGACGATGCGGAGTACCGCCAGAAGGCGCTCAACAAGTCGCTGATGAAAATCGCCCCCGGCGAACGGGAGATAATCGAGGCCGTGGAGTACCTGCTCGGCAGCCGCTACGTCACCGGGCGTAGTCTGGGCGTCGACGGCGGCAGGCCGCTGCGCTAGTGGAAGCGGCCCCAGAGCAAAATCAGCAGCCAGGCGCTGAGGCCCCAGCAGGCCACCGCCCCGCCCAACGCCAGGGGCAGCCGCAGGAAGCCGGTGAAGTACCAGAGCGACAGCAGGTAGAGAAAATAGGGAATGATTGACCACATGCCGAAGACGATAGTGGTGCGCAGCGCCTCGGTGCCGCGCTCGCTGGCGACAATATAGTGGGCAATCAGGGCAAAGGTCGGAAAAAGCGGGATCAGTCCGGCAATATAGTAATTTCTGGTCTTCGCCAGAATACCAATCAGCACCACCACCAGCGCGCCTAGGGCGGCCTTAATCAATAACGCCATTTTTTAGCCTGAATGAGAGTGTTAACGAAAAAGCAGGATAGCGGAAGTTACATTGTTTATGAAAGATTAATGGCAGCCCCCCGTCCGGCGGTGTATTTTAGCTTTTTTTGCTGTGCGCTCAGACTATGAATAAGATTGTATTTGTTGAAGACGAGCCCGAAGTCGGCTCGCTGATTGCCGCCTACCTCGGCAGGCACGATATGGACGTCATCGTTGAACCTCGCGGCGACCGCGCCGAAGAGGTGGTGATGCGGGAAGATCCGGGTCTGGTGCTGCTGGACATTATGCTGCCCGGCAAAGACGGTATGACCCTGTGCCGCGATCTGCGCAGCCAGTGGCAGGGTCCCATCGTCCTGCTCACCTCCCTCGACAGCGACATGAACCACATTCTGGCGCTCGAAATGGGCGCCAGCGACTATATTCTGAAAACCACGCCGCCCGCGGTGCTGCTGGCCCGCCTGCGGCTGCACCTGCGCCAGCACGTCGCCCGCGCTGACGCCCCGGCGCCCGCCGCCGGCCTGACGCCACACAAGGCCCTGCGTTTCGGCACCCTGACCATCGATCCGGCTAACCGCCAGGTGCTGCTCAGCGGCGACCCGGTTGCCCTTTCCACCGCCGACTTCGATCTGCTGTGGGAGCTGGCAACCCACGCCGGGCAGATCATGGACCGCGACGCGCTGCTGAAAAATCTGCGCGGCGTCAGCTACGACGGAATGGACCGCAGCGTTGATGTGGCGGTCTCAAGACTGCGTAAAAAGCTGCTCGACAGCGCCACCGAACCCTACCGGATCAAAACCGTGCGCAATAAGGGCTATCTGTTTGCGCCCCACGCCTGGGAAAGCTGATTTGCCGCACATTCGGGAGCCGGGATGAAAAAGTTATTCGTGCAGTTCTATCTGCTGCTGTTCGTCTGTTTTCTGGTGATGACCATGCTGGTCGGGCTGGTCTATAAATTCACCGCCGAGCGCGCGGGCAGGCAGTCGCTTGACGATCTGATGAAAAGCTCGCTCTACCTGATGCGCAGCGAGCTGCGCGAAATTCCGCCCCGGGACTGGAACAAGACGCTTAAAGAGCTGGATTTAAACCTGTCGTTCGATCTGCGCATTGAGCCGCTGAATAAGTTTCAGCTGCCGGATGCCTCCATGCAGCACCTGCGCGCCGGCGATATTGTCGCCCTGGACGACCAGTACACGTTTATTCAGCGCATTCCCCGCACCCATTACGTGCTGGCGGTCGGCCCGGTGCCCTACCTTTACTACCTTCACGAAATGCGGCTGCTCGATATGGCGCTGATTGCGTTTATCGCCGTCTCGCTGGCCTTTCCGGTCTTCATCTGGATGCGCCCCCACTGGCAGGAGATGCTGCGCATCGAGACCGCCGCCCAGCGCTTCGGCGAAGGGCACCTTGCCGAGCGGATCCACTTCGACGATATGTCGAGCTTTGCCCGCCTCGGCGCCACCTTCAACAAGATGGCGGACAATATCAATACCCTCATCGCCAGCAAAAAGCAGCTGATTGACGGCATCGCCCACGAGCTGCGCACGCCGCTGGTGCGCCTGCGCTACCGGCTGGCGATGAGCGACAACCTGACCGAGGCCGAATCACAGGCGCTGAATCGCGATATCGGCCAGCTGGAGGCGCTGATTGAGGAGCTGCTGACCTACGCCCGCCTCGACCGGCCGCAAAACGAGCTGCAGCTGACGCAGCCGGATCTGCCGGGCTGGATAGCCGCCCACGTCGAGGATATCCAGAGCGTTAATCCCCAGCGCGAAGTGACCCTGGCGCAAGCCGCGAGCGGCGATTACGGCGCGCTCGATATGCGGCTAATGGAGCGGGTGCTGGATAATCTGGTCAACAACGCCATGCGCTACAGCAGCGAAAAGGTCCAGGTCAGCCTGACCCAGCGCGGCGGCCGGGCGACGCTAACCGTAGACGACGACGGGCCGGGCATCGCCCCCGAGGCCCGGGAGCAGGTGTTCGAACCCTTCGTACGCCTCGATCCGAGCCGCGACCGCGCCACCGGCGGCTGCGGGCTGGGTCTGGCGATTGTGCACTCCATCGCCCAGGCGATGTCCGGCGAGGTGGCGTGCGATGCCAGTTCGCTGGGCGGGGCGCGGTTTAGCTTTAGCTGGCCGGTGAATGGGGCGTCTGTGGCGTCAGTGGCTTAAACGCATTGTTCGGGCGTTTGCGCCGCTTTCTGCCTGGCGGCCCTGCGCTTGCCCGGCCTGCACTCCCGGCGGAGTCTGAGTCATGCGTAGGCCCGCGCAAGCGAAACGCCGCCGGGCGCTACCACCGCGCATAACCGCCCTGCTCAGCCCCTTGCACAACGCCAGACCGTGCCCTATAGTTAGTCTCAATAAGTATGTTGTAACTAATGAGATTGCAATGGCAGATTACGATCTGATAGACCGCCTTACCTCAACCTTTCGCCAGATGGAGCAGGCCCTGCTTGAGCTGGAACCGCTGCTGACCGCCCCGCGCCTGCTGGCGGCAAGGGTGTTTTCCCTGCCGGAGGTGAGCAAAACCGACGAGCACGCCGAGCTGGCGTCAATTAACGTTACCCAGCACCTCGGCCAGACGGCGCTGAAGATGGCTCTGAGCCACTTCCGCCACCTGTTTATCCAGCAGCAGTCGGAGAACCGCAGCAGCAAGGCGGCGGTGCGCCTGCCCGGCGTCATTTGCCTGCACGCCGACGGACGGCAGCTGGCCGCCATTGAGGATAAGGTGATGGCGATCAACCGCCTGAAAGCCGCCTTTGAACAGATCGTGACCGTCGAGTCCGGGCTGCCTTCGGCGGCGCGCTTCGAGTGGGTGCACCACCATCTGCCGGGGCTGATCACCCTCAGCGCCTACCGCAGCCTGACGCTACTGCGCGATCCGGCCACGGTGCGCTTCGGCTGGGCCAACAAGCACATTATCAAGAACCTGACCCGCGACGAGGTGCTGGCGATGCTGGAGAAGAGTCTCAAGTCGCCCAGGGCGGTGCCGCCGTTCAGCCGCGAACAGTGGCAGGCAAAGCTTGAGCGGGAGTATCAGGATATTGCCGCCCTGCCGCAGAAGGCGAAGCTGAAAATTAAGCGGCCGGTGAAGGTCCAGCCGATCGCGCGGGTGTGGTACGCGGGCAGCCAGAAGCAGGTGCAGTACGCCTGCCCCGGGCCGCTTATCGCGCTGATGACCGGCAGCAAGGGGGTTAGCGTGCCGGATATCGGAGAACTGCTGAACTACGATGCCGATAACGTCCGGCACCGCTATAAGCCCGAGGCGCAGCCGCTGCGGGAGATGATCCCCCGGCTGCATTTATATCTCGCCAGCGAGTGATCGCGGATCTCGCCGGCGAGTAAGCAACTGGCCCGCTAGCGATTCACCTTCATGCTGCCGACCATATCTTCCGGGCGCACCCAGGCGTCGAACTCGGCCTCGGTCAGATAGCCTAGCTTGAGGGCGGAGGCCTTGAGGGTCAGCCCCTCCTTGTGCGCCTGCTTGGCGATTTGCGCCGCCTTGTCGTAGCCGATGTGGGTATTGAGCGCGGTCACCAGCATCAGGGACTCGTTGAGCAGCCGATCGATGCGCTCCCGGTTCGGCTCTATGCCCACCGCGCAGTGCTCGTTAAAGCTCTCCATGCCGTCCGCCAGCAGGCGCACCGACTGCAGGAAGTTGTGGATCACCATCGGGCGGAAGACGTTGAGCTCGAAATTGCCCGACGCGCCGCCCATGTTAATCGCCACGTCGTTGCCCAGTACCTGGCAGCAGAGCATGGTCATCGCCTCGCACTGGGTCGGGTTCACCTTGCCCGGCATGATCGAACTGCCCGGCTCGTTTTCCGGAATGCTGATTTCGCCGATGCCGCAGCGCGGCCCGGAGGCCAGCCAGCGCACGTCGTTGGCGATCTTCATCAGCGATGCCGCCAGCCCCTTCAGCGCCCCGTGGGCGTGGACCAGCGCATCGCAGGTCGCCAGCGCTTCGAACTTGTTCGGCGCGGTGGCGAACGGCTGCCTGGTGATGGCCGCCAGCTCATCGGCCACGCGCTTAGCGTACTCAGGATGCGTGTTGAGGCCGGTGCCCACCGCCGTGCCGCCCAGGGCCAGCTCGCTCAGGTGCGGCAGCGCGTGTTCGATGTGCTTGAGGTTGTGCTCCAGCATCGCCACCCAGCCGGAGATCTCCTGGCCGAGCGTCAGGGGCGTGGCGTCCTGCAGATGGGTGCGGCCGATTTTGACGATATCGGCAAAGGCGCGGGACTTGTCGCTGAGGGTCTTTTTCAGCACGTTGAGCTGGGGCAGCAGCTGTTCGCGCACGGCAATCACCGCCGCGACGTGCATCGCCGTGGGGAAAACGTCGTTGGAGCTCTGGCTCTTGTTAACGTCGTCGTTGGGGTGAACGAGGCGCTCCATTCCGCGCGCGCCGCCGAGCAGCTCGCTGGCGCGGTTGGCCAGCACTTCGTTCATGTTCATGTTGCTCTGGGTGCCGGAGCCGGTCTGCCAGATGGCCAGCGGAAACTCGTCCGGATGCTTGCCCGCCAGCACTTCGTCGGCTGCGGCCACGATGGCGCCGGCTTTTTCCGCCGACAGCAGTTTCAGGTCCTGGTTCACCTTCGCCGCCGCCCGCTTGGTCAGCGCCAGGGCGGCAATCAGCGCCGTAGGCATTTTCTCCGTCGAGATGCGAAAATGCTCCAGCGACCGCTGGGTCTGGGCGCCCCAGAGCTTGTCTGCCGGGACGTCAATGGCGCCCATCGAATCGTTTTCACTGCGCATACTGGTCATTACTTTCTCCTTGAACATTGAAGTTAGCGACATTGCTCAGGTGCCGGCCAGGATTAAGAGCCTATTCCATTAGGCTAATTTACTTGCCATTTAAGCGCCGGGCAGTGCTCGAACAAAATCCGCCGGATTTTGAACGCCCTTCAGGGCGGCCCGAAGGGTGAGCGCAGCGAATAATCCTCACGTACCGCAGTACGCTCCGGTTTCTCCGCGCTGGCCGACGCTAAACTGGCTGCGACATAAACGCCTACTGGAATAGGCTCTAAGTATTGTTCTTTTTCACCATCTCATATGGCGCTTTGTGCGCTCTTAAAGGCCCGGCGCTGATACCGCCGGGCATTACTGCTTACTTCACGCAGGCCGAACACTGCCCGGCCTGAATCTGCTGGAAGAAGTCGTTGCCTTTGTCATCCACGAGGATAAACGCCGGGAAGTCTTCAACCTCGATTTTCCAGATGGCCTCCATGCCCAGCTCCGGGTACTCCACCAGCTCGAGCTGGCGAATGCTGCCCTGGGCCAGAACCGCCGCCGGGCCGCCGATGCTGCCCAGATAGAAGCCGCCGTGCTTATGGCAGGCGTCCGTCACCTGCTGGCTGCGGTTGCCCTTCGCCAGCATGATCATACTGCCGCCTTCAGACTGCAGCTGATCGACGTAGGAGTCCATGCGCCCGGCGGTGGTCGGCCCCAGCGATCCCGACGCGTAGCCTTCCGGCGTTTTGGCCGGCCCGGCGTAGTAGATCGGGTGATCTTTAACGTACTGCGGCAACCCCTCGCCGCTGTCCATCCGCTCTTTGAGTTTGGCGTGGGCAATGTCGCGGGCGACGATAATGGTGCCGTTGAGCGACAGGCGCGTGGAGACCGGGTACTCGGAGAGCTGGGCGAGGATCTCTTTCATCGGCCGGTTGAGGTCGATGCGCACCGCTTCGCCCTCGCCCGCGTTGCGCAGCGCTTCCGGAATGTATTTGCCCGGGTTGTGCTCCAGCTTCTCCAGCCAGATGCCGTCGCGGTTGATCTTGCCCTTGATGTTGCGGTCCGCCGAGCAGGAGACGCCCATGCCCACCGGGCAGGAGGCGCCGTGGCGCGGCAGGCGAATAACCCGGATGTCGTGGGCGAAGTACTTGCCGCCGAACTGCGCGCCGAGCCCGAGGTTGCGGGCCTCTTCCAGCAGTTCGCGTTCGAGGTTAACGTCGCGAAACGCCTGCCCGTGCTCGTTGCCCTCGGTGGGCAGGCCGTCGTAATACTTGGTGGAAGCCAGCTTAACGGTTTTCAGCGTCGCTTCCGCCGAGGTACCGCCGATCACGAAGGCGATATGGTACGGCGGGCAGGCGGCGGTGCCCAGGGTGCGCATCTTCTCTACCAGGTAGTTTTTCAGCTTCGCCGGCGTAATCAGCGCCTTGGTTTCCTGGTACAGATAGGTTTTGTTCGCCGAACCGCCGCCCTTGGCGATGCACAGAAACTTATACTCATCGCCGTCCACGCTGTAGAGATCGATCTGCGCCGGCAGGTTGGTGCCGGTGTTCACCTCTTTGTACATGTCCAGCGGCGCGTTCTGCGAATAGCGCAGGTTGTCCTCGGCGTAGGTTTCATACACCCCGCGCGCCAGGGCGGCTTCGTCGCCGCCGCCTGTCCAGACGTTCTGGCCTTTTTTACCCATGATGATCGCGGTGCCGGTGTCCTGGCAGGTCGGCAGAATGCCCTTCGCGGCGATATCGGAGTTGCGCAGGAACTGCAGCGCCACGTACTTGTCGTTTTCGCTGGCCTCGGGGTCGTTGAGAATATCCGCCACCTGCTGCTGGTGCGCAGGGCGCAGCATAAAGGAGGCATCGTGGAAGGCGTGCTTCGCCAGCAGGGTCAGGGCCTGGGGATCGACTTTGAGGATCTGCTGGCCGTCAAATTCAGCGACGGAGACGTGTTCTTTACTGAGGAGGTAGTACTCGGTGTCATCCTTTTTCAGCGGAAAAGGATCCTGATAGACAAAGGGTTTGTTCGACATTGTTCTCTCACTTACAGCGTTGACTAATTGTATTCACGGCCACTTTCACTGTGACCTGTTAAAAGCGAGTCGACTTATCCTACACAATTTTTTAACAAAAACTGAGACTGGGACGACTTTTTCCTTGAGAAGGTTACTTCCCGGCGGATTCTTGGTTTAATAAGCGCAGATAAAATCTGGTGTATACAGGGTCTTATAATGAAAAAGCTCATCAACTCAGTACAAAACTACGCCTGGGGCAGCAAAACCGCCCTGACCGACCTCTACGGCATCGCCAATCCGGAGAATAAACCGATGGCCGAGCTGTGGATGGGCGCACACCCGAAAAGCAGCTCTAAGGTGCTGGACGCCGGCGGCCAGCCGCGCCCGCTGCGCGAGGTGATTGACGCCGATAAAGCCGCGCTGCTCGGCGACAAGGTTGCCGCCCGCTTCGGTGAATTGCCCTTCCTGTTCAAAGTGCTGTGCGCCGATAACCCGCTGTCGATTCAGGTGCACCCGAACAAGAAAGCGTCAGAAATCGGCTTTGCCAAAGAGAACGCCGCCGGCATTCCGCTGGACGCCGCCGAGCGCAACTACAAAGATCCCAACCACAAGCCGGAGCTGGTCTTCGCCCTGACGCCGTTCCTGGCGATGAACGCCTTCCGCGAGTTCAGCGACATTGCCGCGCTGATGCAGCCGGTGGCCGACGCCCATCCGGCGATTGGCCCGTTCCTGCAGACGCCGGATGCCGGTACGCTGAGCGCGCTGTTTGCCGGGCTGCTCAATATGCAGGGTGAAGAGAAAGCCCGCGCGCTGGCTATCCTCAACGCCGCGCTGGAAAGTCAGCGCGGCGAACCGTGGGACACCATTCGCTTTATCGCTACTTTCTACCCGGACGACAGCGGCCTGTTCTCGCCGCTGCTGCTTAACGTGGTGAAGCTTAACCCCGGCGAGGCGATGTTCCTGTTTGCCGAAACCCCGCACGCCTATCTGCAGGGCGTGGCGCTGGAGGTGATGGCCAACTCCGACAACGTGCTGCGCGCCGGCCTGACGCCGAAATATATCGATATTCCGGAGCTGGTCGCCAACGTGAAGTTTGTGCCAAAACCTGCGGCCGAACTGCTGACCCAGCCGCAGCAGCACGGCAGCGAGCTGGACTTCCCGATCCCGGTGGACGACTTTGCTTTTGCCCTGCATGAGCTCACCGCCGACGCCCGCGAAGTGGCGCAGCAGAGCGCCGCTATCCTGTTCTGCGTCGACGGCGAAGCGACGATCCGCAAGGGCGAAGAGACGCTGACGCTCAATCCCGGCGAGTCCGCCTTCATCGCTGCCAATGAGTCGCCGGTTGCGCTGAGCGGTACCGGCCGCGTGGCGCGCGTCTTCAATAAGCTGTAAGCGCCGCTGGCGTTTTAAATCAGGCTTGTTAAGCTGTTACGCAGCCTGACACCCCACGGGCGGATGATTCCGCCCGTTTTTATTTAGGGATAATCGAAATGAAAAAGACGCTGGTAGCAACAGGAATAATCGTAGCCCTCGGCGCCGTGTGGACCGGCGGGGCCTGGTACACCGGAAAGCAGATTGAAAAACGGCTGGCGGATATCATCGCCCAGGCCAATGCCGGGCTGGCGCAGGATGCCTCCGGCGCGGGTCTGCAGATCGCCTGGCAGAACTATCAGCGCGGCGTGTTCAGCAGCCACCTGCAGATAGTGGCAAAACCCGCGGACGGCGCAGAAAACAACTGGCTCAAGCCGGGGCAGTCGGTGGTGCTGAATGAAACCGTCTATCACGGCCCCTTCCCGCTGAAGAAATTCAGCCTGATCCCCGCGATGGCGGTGGTCGACTCTACGCTTGAGAAGAGCGATCTGAGCAAACAGCTTTTCGCCCTGGCAAAAGACAAATCGCCGTTTGAGATAACCACCCGCATCGGCTACTCCGGGGCTACCAGCTCGGATATTCTGCTCAACCCGCTGAGCTATGAGAGCGGCGACGATAAGATTGCCTTCAGCGGCGGCGAATTTACGCTGGATGCCGATAAAGACGGCAACGCCCTGTCGCTCTCCGGCGGCGCCAAAGACGGTCTGCTTAACGTGGTTAACGAATACGGACAGAAGGTCCAGTTCACCTTTAATAACCTGAAGGCGGACGGCGAAAGCACGCTGACCAGCTTCGACGAGCGCATCGGCAGCCAGAAGCTGACCCTGGATAAGCTGGCGGTGGCGATTGAGGGCAAAGAGCTGGCGGTGCTCGACAATATGGCCCTCGACGGTAAAGCCGATTTGTCGAAAGACGGCAAAACCATCAATAGCAGTCTCGACTACACCCTGGAGAGTCTTAAGCTGCAGGGCACCGACATGGGCAGCGGCAAGCTGGCGCTGAAGGTGAATAACATCGACGGCGAAGGCTGGCATAAATTCAGCCAGCAGTACAACGGCCAGGTGCAGGCCCTGCTAAACCAGCCGGAAATTATGCAGAACCCCGAGCTGTACCAGCAGGCGGTCACCGATGCGTTCTTCAACGCCCTGCCGCTGGTGATGAAGGGCGAGCCGGTCATCACTATCGCACCGCTGAGCTGGAAAAATGCGAAAGGGGAATCAACCTTCAACCTGAACCTGGCCCTGAAAGATCCGACCCAGGCGGCGCCGGCGCAGACCATCGCCGGAGAAGTGGACAGCAGCGTGAAGTCGCTGGACAGCAAGCTGACCATTCCGATGGAGATGGCCACCGAGCTGATGACCCAGGTCGCACGCATAGAGGGCTATCAGCAGGCCGACGCGGCCAGGCTCGCCGACCAGCAGGTGAAGGGTCTGGCGGCGATGGGACAGATGTTCCGCATTACTACCGTGCAGGACAACAGCATCCAGACCAGCCTGCAGTACGCCAACGGTCAGGTGACGCTCAACGGCCAGAAGATGCCGCTGGAGCAGTTTGTCGGCATGTTTGGCGTACCGGATCTGCTGACGCCGGCGCCGGTCCAGCCGCAGACGACGCCGGTAGTGCCACAGCCTGCGCCCACGGTGCCGCCAATGGCGCCGGTTCAGCCGTAATAATATTTCCCGGCAGCGGCGCTGCCGGGAGCGAACCCTCCCTTATTCCGGATAAATGCGGGTAAAAAAGCACGCTTTTTACCCGGATATTTTATTGCGCCTCTGTCCGCAGCCTTATCAGCGCATAGCGGTTCAGCAGCTGATTCAGGTACAAGTCCGTCTGCGCCACCTGCGCG